>Ga0100380_10006277_pt1 | contig 12129 bp, 12 predicted proteins | sample CryGeymeta201504_FD_80417 | JGI IMG/M metagenome (GOLD analysis project Ga0100380, IMG submission 80417) | Groundwater microbial communities from Crystal Geyser aquifers in Utah, USA - Crystal Geyser metaG 2015-04 | ecosystem: Environmental > Aquatic > Deep subsurface > Groundwater | place... | reverse complement strand
TTGCTTTTGTTGGAACATTGAGTGACGGTCAGCCAGTCCCCGTGCATGATATCTTCCAAGCTCTAAAACTAGGCGACGACGAAATGAAAGAGTATTTGGAGCAGGTTGTATGGCAGGCACTTCCTGTAGGCAGTAACCTCTTCTACAACGTCAACACTCTTAGCTTTGAGGATATGATAGGTGACAATCAAATTCCTATCCCAGGTAAAATTTCAGAGGCAGCTTGTGAAGCAAATCAGCCATCAAGACTTGGTGAGCGACTCCGATTGAGTTGGAAAACTACTTGTTCGTTGGATACTTTCGTGCTAACACTATCACCCTGTCATTTTTTGCAGCTCCTCTCCCACCACAAGCGCAAACCTCTCAGCAACAATACCAACAGCAACAACTGACGCAATTTTACCAGCAACAGATACAATATCAAGGGCCGCAGGAGCAACAGCAGCAACGGGAACAGCAACAGCCCCAAGAATTTTTACAGCAGCAACAGATGCCTTCTCGCGGGTCGTCTCTTACACAAGAACAAGCCACTTCAGACAATGCAGCGCTGTATCACCTGGAGTTCCATTTCTCTGAAGGCGCGCTTCGAGAGCCATCGTATTCGGATATCGGTGCGCTTATCTGCCAAAGTACATATTTCGTGAGAGAAGAACTGGAGCTTCACATACAAGATTGCATTGGAGAGTTGGCCCTCACCAACATTGCTTGGACGTATGACGCCACTTGTCAGAATGCTCCCGTCACAGTGACTTTCGCAGCGCGTGCAAAATTCTGCGACAACACGCCGATTTCTCCGGACTGGCTTTACGGATCCTTGCAACTCAATCAAGCCGAGATGAAACACTACCTCGAGGACTTCATTTGGAGGACACCACCGGAAGGCCAGAGCCTATTCTATGATGTAGACGCAATGACGTTTGAAGGCAAAGAAGGTGTGACTATTCGAGATGGCATGATGCCATTTGTCGAATGTGCATAAAGTGTCCCCGAACAATTTGTTATGTTTTAGAATCAATTATTCGTATTCGTACTCATCATTTTGTTGCGTCTACTAGAGTCTGCTACAGAATTCAACTGTTTTAAACTGATCGCTTCAGCTTTTGAACAATGGCAGACATGTCTTTTCGTTTCGTGCCATCGATGCGCTCTAACTTGAGATCCAAAAATGCCACACGGTATATTGGTGCTCCATCCTCTTGCAAGTCTCGCTTAACCGTAGCAAACAAGGCAAGTTTTCCCGCAGTGTTCAGACAGCGAACATAGCCAGCGATGCAATACGCCGATAAAATCGGAAAGGAGCCACCTTGAAGCGTACTACCTTCATCTGGTGTCACCAACCGCAAGCCTGCAAACGCATGACGCTCTTTCCTCGGTCCGTCGTAGAGTAAGAAGTCACAGCCAAACTTTGCCCCACACGAAATATAAGCATTGCTTTGTTGATAAATAACTTGAGCCACAATGTTCAAGTCGTTGTCAAAAGAAGACATTGAAGGAGGACGGATGGTAGTGAATGTCCACGAAGAGCTGGAGTTGTCAATGGTTGATGTGTTTGTAGCCCGAGTGTCATCTGCTTTGTCATTGAGATCAACATCTTTGTTTTCGAGTTCGCCCGCGGTCAACGAAGTAGGCCGTAGTCGACTCCAGACATCTGGAATGATATCATATGCCATTGGTCGCATATCTTCTTGTCCACGCACATCCAGGGCCGGCATCATGCTCTCGTAGAGTTCCTTGGCCCATTCTCTAGCCATTTGATCATCAACGATTATCGTGGAGTTGCATTGTAGTGCTGAACACCGTTTCATTGAGCCAACCATACCGCCGGGTAACACACTTCGTTTGGACGCCAAGGTAGCATGCACCAATGATGCCGGTAGCATTACAGGAGGAACACCGTGTCGCTCCCCTCGAATATCTGCCAGCTCCTGTTCCAACAGAGATCGCTTTTGAGACATTCCAACTTGAGCTAGGGATTTCATGCTATCCTCTTGAATTTGAGTGTCCAAGGCAATAGCGCTCGAAGCGGTAGCTGCTTGCTCATTCTCACTGGAGTCGTTGTTGTTGTTGATACGTTTACCATAGCGTTCCTCTTGCCGCTTTCGTTTCTTTTCTAGTTTCCGCTGCATACGTTCCCGTTCTTCTTGTTCTTCTCGAATCCGACGTTGTTCCTGTTTAAATGCTTTCTTTTGGTCCAACATTTGTTTACGCATGGCCTTCTTTTCTTGGCTCGTCATTCTTCGTTCCACTCCATCCTCAATGACAGTATAGGAATAATCTGCTTGCAGCTGCTGTTGCCTTTGTTGAGAATCAGGATACTCATCATCCCCCGGGATAGACGATTGTGAATCACTGGTACCATTGAGTAAAGCCTTCTGGACCACTCGACTACTAGGTCGGACACGTCTAACTCCAACATAAGTCGGTTCTAGACGGTCCAGTTGTTGAACTACTTCAGCCGAAAAAACAATCACAGCATCATTAGAATTCGCGTTTTGATTAGTATGCTGGCTGCCCTCAGTCTCCATGCTTTCTGTAAAGACAGGGGACTTATCTTACCCGATGATGTCGTTGATGGTACTGTGTACTGTCCACAAGGAGGAGGTACGAAGAAATAATACTGCTCCTCGCATGGTGAAAGAAAGTAGACTAGACTACTGGCTGGTAGAGCTGAAAGTCGTTAAAAAAGATGATTGGCCTGTGAGATCGCGTACTAGGGTTTGAGGTAATATCTTGGCTGCTGCTTTGCGCGCGGATGTTAAAGTATCCACGACACAGTATCATTCCTTGATATTATCAAACTTGTTCTCGTCATGACCACAGCGAATAAGACTTAACATGACGTTTTCCCAGCTTTAACAAACCACCTGGCAACTTTCCTAGACCAGAATGAAAAGATTTCAACTTTTTTTGCCAGGTTGTAATGATTAATTGTCCCTTTTATGCGGTGCTCTCTTCATTATAATTATTTGTTGACCATGAGGACGACAATCTCGCATTCCCTAACAATAGTCGCTCTGCTATGCTTGGCTGTCACAGCCTCTGCCCAAACGACGAGTGATACTGACGAGATCTTCAGGATGTTCTTCCGATATGGTTTTGACAACGGAAAAATTGGAGATCCCGATGGTCAGCCTACCGAAGCGGACGTGAAAGGTCTCATGTGTGCCACCAACGAATTCCTCACCAACTCGCTCCAGAACTACACCAAGTCAGATGTTGTCAACGTCAACGCTGTACAGATTAACTGGAGCTATGAGGATTTTATTTACAATGGCTCTGAGCCAGAAGCGCCACGGAACGTTCCTGTCATTGTCAACTTTACCGCCCAAATTACAACCGCCGATTATAGCACGCCTCCCACCAATCAAATGCTCTGGGAAGCTACGAAGTACTTTGATTACATTAGCTACATTCAGGACTATATTTGGAAGATACCCAATCAGAACTTCTTCACAGAGGCTCGTGGGCTATGGTACGAACCTTTCATTCAAGGGCCCGTCACAGGACAACTGGCAGACAACGATCAATGCCCAGCCCCCGCAGCTCGTAAGTAACAGTGTTTTCATTATCAAGCAACATCGAAGATGATATCCAGCTCATCTTTCATCTCTAACTCCCGAAATTATCATCCAACTCCAACAAACATTAACAGAACGTGCCACCACACTTGCTCCTGTTACAGCATATCCTTCAGCAGCCCCCATCGCTACCCAGCGCGCAACGACACTTCCTCCTGTTACGGAATATCCATCAGCTGCTCCCAGCTTTGCCCAGCGCGCAACTACACTTCCTCCTGTTACAGCCACTCCAACAGAGGCTCCTGTTGGCCGTAACACCATCTTAACACTGGCTCCCACTCGAAAAGAAGATGAAATGGTTTACTTTACCATCCAGATTGACTTTTTTGCCGGGCAAGAGAAGGAGCCAACGGATGAGGAAGTCAAGGCCATGATGTGCAAAACCAATGAGTTCTTCCGCAAGACATTGAGGGATAGTATTGATCCCAGCATTCAAGTGGAGGCCACGAACATTAACTGGGAATGGGACGACAAAGCCGCCCTTCCTTCGGTGGTTGAATTCTTTGCAGATGCTGAATATGCCGACGGAAGACACGTTCCGGCTGAAGAAGTTTTCAATGTGATGGAAAAGGTAGACGTGAAACAGTTTGTTCAAGACTATGTGTGGATGTCCGAAGTGTACAAGGAAAACGTCTACTACCAAACCGAGGACATCTTCTTTGCAGGCTCCTACACGGGTTCTCCCAACCCACCGGAGCCACACCCTGGGAAAATCCAATCGTTTGGTTGTTAACCTATTCGAATATTTCGCATTCTTGGGTAGTATTTCGAAAGGTTCACCTCTTTGCCGACAACATACTATTTCTAGCTTCAATAAATCTGACTGTAATTCATGTTATTATAAGTTCAGCTTCTCATGTAATTTGATCAGGCTATATACCACCACAAACAAGCTCCTGACTAGCTAGCAACACTATAACTAGATCTCCAAAAAATTCAAGCCCTTATCTATTGAAAGTTACTTGAACTACACTATATAGCAAGGAAAAAAAAAACATTGCATCGTTGACCCTATGCAGATAAAGTTGCTTGTTTCTGTGGAGAGAGAAAACACATGGAATCTCTAGGCGCTCGAAGCTTGACTTCTCTGCGTTTTATCGATCAGGGGCATAATCCGCCGGTGTACAGTGCCAAACAGGTCGACCACCAGACTCTTGAATTGGTCGGGCGACGCTCTGCTTGTGGTGTGTACTGGTCGGATTGCAATCTTCGTCCACGTGAGTGAAAATCAAACGCTTCATTTGTTCCAACTGATCGGTTGAAATAATCATCGGCACATCACACACAAACCATGTGACCCATTCTCCACACGGTGGCTCCGTCAGCGATCCCTCATAGCCATAAAAGTAGAGACTGGGAACCAAAGCAAAGTCATGCGGGTTCCATACACCGTATTGTAAAAGACGCTCGTGCAATTCACGCTGCTCTTCAAAATCCGGAGCTTCCAAATCTGTACTGTAGTCGGCCCATGTTTTGTAGTCGATATCGTAGTCCTTTTGCGTTTCTGGGTCTCCTAAAATAGCATCCATCTCGGACACAAGTTTCCGCTCTCGGCGTCGTTTCGCAGAGCACTTAGCACGGTGGACGTTGTAGACATACTGGAAGGCATCCAATGCAGGTTGTAGATAATAATTGTATCCATTGGGTGTAGCTCGAATGACAACAGTCACTGTGGGAGTTCGGCGACGACTGGGGTGCAAGTGAAAAATTTGCATTTCTGCATCGTATCTTTGCCCCTCAATCATGTGTTCCGATGGAACCTTAAAGTCAATGTGCATCACGTCCGCAAAGCCACCCCAGTTGTTTGGAAAATCAGCATATGGTGGATCAGGTTCATCACAGATTGGGTCGTCATAATCGGCACACGGTCGTCTCTGATATTGGAGACGAAGTTTGTTGTGGTGAATTTGTTTGTCCACTTCGACTCCATTGATTCTAAAATCTCCTGGCTGAATACCAAAAGATTGACAAATAGTAAGCGTCAGGAAGAGATTGTAAAACAAAATATGCCAACACTAACAAAACGCAACAACAACAACAATAGCCGTATGAACGTTCAACGTACCAACGATCGAATTTGATGGTGTTCATAGCATGTAGCGCCGCTCGGTCGTACATCAATAGGCGATTGTTCCCCAATGCGGTGACACAGGTTTCGTTCGGGTTGTCGTGGCCCCAAAACGCCTTGCCACGGGCCAAATCCTCGGTCATCATCAAACTCATCCCAATAAAAGTCATCCCCAACCCCAACATTGGTCCAACCATTGTTCTCGTAACCCACCGCCAGTGTCGTACTATTGTAGCGTTGGAGTTTGGGAGAGCCAGGTCCGTAGGGACTGCTGGGGTCGTAATTAAAGTACGTGACATCTGGATTCTCTGGAACGGGATTTTCAGGATACGCATCTCTGGTAGGAGCTGGTGTTTGATTGGTGGTCGGTGGATTGGTAGGTCCTGGTGTCGGTTGTTGTGTGTTGGGATTTTTCGTGTTTGTATTGACGGGCAGTGTGGGAGGAGGAGTGAACGACAAAGTTGGTTGCGCATTGGGTGCTGGTAGTGTCGGAATATTACTGGTTGGAATTGGCGCTTGGATAGTGGGCGCTGGAATGGGCGCTTTGGTAGTCTCTTCCATATCAAGAAAGGGGTCATCTTCAAACTGGAAGAATCCCTGGCGAACATCTTGTATCTTGAGGTCTTGAGGACGTACAACATCGCTCCATCGACGTCCTTCTGATGTCGACAGTAAGATCAGAGTCTGCAGCATTACGAGTCTTTGTCGGCGCATCATCCGCATCGTAGTTGTGTTATAGAAAATTGTCTGGGAAGACTTCAAATTCTATGGCATACATTCACGATCGTGCGAAATGGAAGTATGTGGCTTCTCTCGTGTGGATTCGCTTTTGTCTACCAAGTCATGTACAAAGAAATGTTGTGTTGCTGCTGGACACCACGGTGGGATTCAATTGAACACGGTAGAAATTTGATGTGAATGTTAATAGGGATAAAATAATGTGAAGCAAGTCGTTTCTGTGGTTCTGTTGTGTTCAAAATTTGCTTCCAAACTCTTTCAACGCATACAATCATCGTTGTGAGTCATGAATATATTCAGTCGTGGAGTCGTCATTCAATGTGACTGAAAATCAGTCCTTAATGACGCATGAATTTAACGCCTGATAAATATGATAAACTTTATATATTGCAAAGTTCATCAGATTGTTTGGCTCCGGGCTTGTCCCGGAGCATTAAATAAACGCTTTCACATACAGAGAAGATTAGCATGGTCTCTGAGCAAGAATGACACGCATAGTACGTAATACTGTTACATCGGCAATTGTGCTGATCAAGCCTAGCTTGCAACTAACGTAATTGTGTGCCATACTGCTCCATCTCAACTACAGATCCGAAGAGAAAACGAACCTTTTTTTTGCCTCCCCGCGACATCGAATCCCCCTGATTTTTCTTTTTCCACACTCCTATCAAAACATCGCAAGGAAGGAAGCAAGAAGTCTTCTGGAGTGTCCAACTCTATTAACAACCCACCACTCTTTGAATAAAAAGTAAACAGAAAAAATACACTACCAGATATTCACTTTCAACGATCTCACTTATTATACAACGATGCTTCTACAAGATACGCACAATCTGCATTCTCTGTCAAAGTTGCTAACAATATTATTATTATTTTGCCTGCTGTTCGTTCAAACATCACAGTCGCCTTCATCGAACGTAAACTTTGATGAATCCGTTCAGCACAAGCATCAACGCAAACCACCATATCGTCAAGATATGCCAACGGCCCTTCCTCTATGGCCTGACGATGTACCAGGAGAGCGTCCCAATACCTTTGGGACAGAAGAATGGAAATGTAATACTGGAGAGAATCACAAAACATGGTGCAGCATTTTCAACGTCACCAAGCCCGTGATGTATCCCTATCTGGTCCAACACAGCGATGCAGTCATGATTGTGGCTCCAGGAGGTGGTTACAGTACGCTGTCGATTGACAATGAAGGCACAGACATTGCATTGTGGCTCAACAGTATTGGAATATCCGCCTTTGTTTTGAAATATCGAGTACCTGGACGACCGTGGTTATCGTTTGGAGAAGCACCATTGATGGATGCCCAGCGGGCTATGGGGGTGGTGCGAGGCATGGCTGGGGGAAACTCGACTAATATTCCCCATTTGAATGCCTCTAAAATTGGGTTCATCGGATTTTCCGCGGGTGGACATTTGACGGGACATATCAATGTGGCCTGGGCTAAACGAGCATACCCAAAACTAGACCGTGCAGACATCCTGTCCTGCCGACCCGACTACTCCATCATGGTCTACCCTTGGAGAAGTGTCAGTCAGCCTCCCGTGAACGAGTCAATTGCAGGTGCATCAGCTTTGAATGTGACCAATCAGACACCACCTACCTTGCTCATTCAAACTGAAGACGATTGGGCTCACGTTGAAAATGCAATCTTTTACTTTCTGGCATTGAAACAAAACCACGCTGCTCCATCTGAGCTACATGTGTATCCAAGCGGTGGTCACGGTTACGGGAGATGCGTCTTTGGGGATGCTGCAATTCACAGACACGAAGTCTGTAGTTGGCCTGACCGAGCGGAAGTGTTCTTGAATCGTCTTGGTGTAGTAGATGGCAGCAAGATTGGCAAAGCTAGAAGTGAATCCAACAGTGCAATTGAATCGTAGCAATGGTGTTTGCTTTTGCTGTATGTAAGGGATTTAGGGAACGAGAATCTGTACCGAAACGAGCAGTGGAGGCACTTTCGAATTTAGAACAATTTTGTGCGCAATGAACGTTGCAGCAGGCTCTGTACAGCGTCATCGCATCGCACCCGATCCTAAAGCAAAGAAAGAAAGAATTGATGAGCTGATTCGAGCAAAAGCCGTTGAAATGTGCGAAGAGGGAAACACCGCTGTTTCTCGACAAAAAAGTTCCCACTCGAGTCCCATTTTAAGTTACCACAAGAGTTGTGTCCGACCAACAGCGTATTTGAAGCTAATGCCAACTCATGTAAATCGGCAGTAAGCAAACGCCGAGGATCGCATGGACTACAAGCTCAGTTTGACACTGGTGTTTGAGGACTGCTCATCGAGAAAACGTCCCCGGGAAGATGTGAAGTGTAGGGTCTACCTTGCGCCAGTCTTTGAAGAAAGAAGTACCGAAGGTTTCAGGATCGTGCTAAAGACTATAATATCATTATATTAGAGTTCGATTTGTATCAATATGGAAAACTCGAGTAGAGTAGTATATGCAAGGGAAACCCTCCTTTGTAGATACCAAAAATATACGAAAATTTGTGATTTTAAATAGGTGGACAGAGCGAGACTTCTCTCAAATACTGTGATGACGATTTTATATCATTGGCCTGGGGCTCCTGCTTAACCCATCAGAATCACATGTTCTGAAATATACTTGTAGGGAGGGACTTCCAAGTTCAGAGGAGAAGGTCCCTTGCGGATGCGTCCACTCAAATCGTAATGGGATCCATGGCAAGGACAGAACCATCCATTGTATTCTCCCTGGTCGCACAATGGGACACATCCCAAGTGAGGGCAGATACCAATAACAACAATAAATTCGGGCTTGATAGCACGTTCCTCGTCGGTTTCCTGATCACGCAGGAGAGACATGGGAACGGCAGCTTCCTTATCAATCTCCGCTTGGTTACGCTTGCGAATGAAAATGGGCTTTCCTCGCCACTTGACGGTAATGGCCTTTCCTACTTGCAATTCCGACAAGTCGAATTCGGAAAAGGCCAAAGCCAAGACTTCGGCGGAAGCACTCATGGAGCCAACAAGCTTGACCACCAGCAATCTGGCTGCCGAAGCGTAGGCGAATCGAGCTCCCGATAACATGAAGTAGGTAAATGCACGACGCTCGGGCTCCGCTACCTTATCGACACGGTCGGCAAAGAAACCATCATCAACACTACCGAGTTCGTCGTTCTGGGGGAAACCAGAAACCTTGGACGCGGCGGGGACGGCAGATCCAGAGGCAGCAAATGCTCGGACAGCAGCTAAAAGTCGTGGTAGTGATAGTATGTAGGGATTAAAAGAAAGAAGAACGTGTAAGTGAACTGCTTATACCTGCTGAGCTGTACTTTGATTGCATTTTAATCTCTCGGCTGACTCCTTCATTAGTCCCGAACAACAAAGGAGTGCAAAGGTACGGTGATTCATTGTTTCCTTGCAGATCTCAGATTACAAGATTTTCTCGATGCAGTGGATTTTGTACTGTAGTCTACGTAGAGTTGCCGTAGAATCGCCGATGCTGGAGGAAGAATGTACCATTTTATCTCGATGGACTTACTGTTGGCTAATGTGGGCTGCACATTATACTGCGCTCGAGCTGCCACTCGGGGAGCAAGAGCAGAGACACGACGAAGGGCGTTCATTGTGTTGAATTGACTTAATTATACCAAGGTTAACAACAACAAGGAAAGTGCTCCAATTGACGTGCCTGTTTTCGTTCGTATTGTTGTGAAGAAGCAAAAAAAGTCGCGCACCCTCGCGCAAGAGCATCGTCATCACAACAACATCTATCTAACAAAAGATTGATTGACCCGGGCAGTTAATATTAGCTCCTACCTACCAGGTAGGATACTCGTATTCATCTACTAAGTAGAAAATAGCTTTTCTATTCATTCTGAAGTTGCTACGACTCCATTTTTTTTTACAGTTTCAATGACTCACCATCGTCATCAATAGCTTTACCCAAACGATCTGTCGCTTTGACAAGCTCATGTGTCAACTCAGGATGATACATGGAGTGGCCGGCGTGCAACGGTATCCGTAGTTCCATCCTAGACCACTGCGCGTTAACATCTAGTGCCGTGTCGGGAGGACATATGGGATCCAAACCACCTTGAATAGCAATACAGGGAATGTCGTGGATTCGCTCCATTCTTTCTGGTTCCATTAGCTTTATGTGATTCATGGCATACCCATCATTGACGCTGTAAAAGCACGTCAGCATGGGCATGGCTGGAAAACCCGAAAAATTTCCCACGTTTTCTTCTGCAATTAGGGGATCCGAAAAGTCAGAAGATTTTAGAGCAATTGGTCGGAGTGGCAGATTTGCGGTCGTCGATGCGACGGGGTGCAGGAGGCCCTTTCGCAGTTGTTCTGTTGCATAACGAGTTGGATTAGGATCCAGCGTTGCGGCTGTTGCGCTAGATGTCTCCAGTGTGGCACCTTGCGCGTCTTGGTAAGTCCATTCTGTGGAATACGGCGGAGACACCAGGACTGCAGGACTTGATGGTGGTGTGGCATTAAATGGGTCTGTTTGATTGGCGCTATCCTGTGAATTTCCGTGATCGGAAGCCTCCGATAGCATTTGTTTGTAGCTCGACGAGACGGTAAACTCCCACGTCATCCATCCACGAGCTGCTTTCCATCGTTCGGTAGCTTTTTTCCCCATAAACTTGTCGTAATAAGCATGCAAGACAGTTCGATCGATTTGCACCTTTCCATCGTTATTGACATTGGCGTCATCATCACTCTCACTCGTCGTAACTCCTATCGCGTTGGCAAATTGATTCCAGGCTTGAGGACAACGTTGTGCAGCCCCTCCCTGGGGAGTGAACAACCAATCGACTTCCGCTCTCCGTAACAAACAGACTCCACGCAAGACAATGGCTTTGACTTGCGCTGGAAATTCCTGTGCGTACGCAATCGCCAAGGTAGAACCCCAGCTTCCTCCCAAGACAACATCCCACTTGTCAACTTGCAAATGTTTTCGAAGGCGTTCGCAATCGTGCACCAGATCCATCAAGGTATTGTTGTAGACTTGTCCTCGGGGAGTACTTTTGCCGCATCCTCTTTGATCGAACAGGACAATGGTGTCGTACAGGTCAGGATTGAAAAATCGTGCATGATTCGCATTGCAACCAGCTCCTGGACCTCCGTGTAAAAATAGTGCTGATTTCTTTCTTATCGATAAATGCTGTGTATTATTGCTTTCGTTGGTTCCACCATGAACTTCGTAGTAGAGGGTGTGACTGTCGTCGACTCGGAGGGTTCCATTTTTGCGAGCTGTTGAAGGTGGATAAAGCTCCCGAAGAATTCCTGCTGAGTCTGACTGTGACTGTGACTGCGACTGAGCTTGCGGTATATCATTTTGTGTGCTTTCCGCTGTGGATGCAGCGGTGCTGAAAAGAACGGCAGATGGGGCTGATGGGGTTGGTCGGGTTGGTCGCGACTGTTGGAAGGCACGAGCCACAGTGAGAGGTTTCAGTACCCATGCATCAATTGGTGTAACCTGCTGCGAGCTTACTGCTAAGATAAGGAACAGACATTGCGATGCTGTTATCCTCATTCTACGATTGTTTCTCATCAAATAAATCGGCTTGTTTTGTGATTCTTTTCATAACAAGAGTCTACTCTACTACTCTACTGCTCTACTGACTGATGAAGGCCAGCTCTTCGGTCGTTTGAAATGAAAAAATAATAGAACGGGGAAGAATTGAAAGGATCTATTACCACCAAATTCGAGATTTTTCTGTCTCGAGTTTTGGATAATGGAAACTCGAGAATATTT
>Ga0100380_10006276_pt1 | contig 12129 bp, 13 predicted proteins | sample CryGeymeta201504_FD_80417 | JGI IMG/M metagenome (GOLD analysis project Ga0100380, IMG submission 80417) | Groundwater microbial communities from Crystal Geyser aquifers in Utah, USA - Crystal Geyser metaG 2015-04 | ecosystem: Environmental > Aquatic > Deep subsurface > Groundwater | place... | reverse complement strand
GCGCTGGCGGCGGCGATGGAGGGCTGGATGGAGGCGCGGCTGTCGCCGCCGCTGCGCGCGCTGACGGCGGCGGCGGGCGTGGCGGCGGTGTGGCCGTCGAGCCTGATGCTCAATCTGGCGGCGAGCGCCGTTATCCTGTGCATTTTTCTGGTGAATATCAGGGCGGGGCGGCGCGTTCCGGCTTAAATGCTGGACTCGATTCACGAGTCCTTCATACTCCCCTTGCGGCGCTATCGCTAACAGCCCGCCAACAGAGGGGAGAACAGCGTGTCGAAACGCATCTTCGTCGTCGCCTATGGCGGCGACAAACGAGCCGTCGTCAACCTCGCCGCCACCCATGCGCGCAGGGAAGGCGCAAAGCTTCATATCGTGCATGTGCTGGAATGGTCGCCCTACAGCTTCCTGACGCCGCAGGAGCTTGAGGAGCGCCACGCGCGCCGCAAAAAGGAGATGGCCCGCGCCGAGGAGGCCGTGATGGCCCCGGTGCTGACCGAGCTTCGCGCCTCGGGCGTCGAGGCGGAGGGCGAAATCCTCTACGGCTCGGCGGTGGAGCTGATCCTTCAGGTCGCGCAGGAGCAGGACGCGGCGCTGATCTTCGTCGGGCGCGGCGAGGCGTCGCTGGGCGCGCGGGTGTTCGGCAGCATCTCGATCGGGCTGGCGCAGGCGGCGCCGGTGCCCACCGTCATCGTTCCGTGAAGCCGACAGCCGGAGAAAAACCCATGAAAACAAACAACGCCCTCATCCCGGCGCTGGCGGCCATCGCGGCGTCCGCCGTCGCGCCCGCCGTCGCCCGCGCGCAGGACGCCGCGCGCACCATCGACCAGATCGTGAATGAAAACGTCGGCGCCGTGACCGGCCCGTTCGTCAACTTCATCTTCGCCCCGCTGCCCGGCACCACGTTTCCCTGGATCGTGCTGTGGCTGGTGGTCGGCGCGACCGTGTTCACCCTCTACTTCGGCTTCATCCAGTTCCGCGCCTTCGGCCATGCGATCTCGCTGGTGCGCGGCGACTACTCCAACCCCAAGGACGCGGGCGAGGTCAGCCACTTTCAGGCGCTGGCGACCGCGCTTTCGGGCACCGTGGGCCTCGGCAACATCGCGGGCGTGGCGGTGGCGGTCTCGATCGGCGGGCCGGGCGCGACGTTCTGGATGATCCTCGCCGGCCTGATGGGCATGGCGTCGAAATTCACCGAATGCACGCTGGGCGTGAAATACCGCAACGAATACCCCGACGGCACCGTGTCGGGCGGGCCGATGTATTACATCTCCAAGGGCTTCACCCTGCAGGGCCGCCCGATGCTGGGCCGGTTCCTGGCGGTGATGTTCGCAATCTTCTGCATCCTCGGCTCGTGGGGCGGCGGCAACATGTTCCAGGCCAATCAGGCCCACGCCCAGCTTGTGAACATCACCGGCGGCGCCGACAGCTTTCTCAGCGGCAATGGCTGGATCACCGGCCTGGTGCTGGCGGGCGTCGTGTTCGTGGTGATCGTCGGCGGCATCCAGTCCATCGCGCGGGTCACCGAAAAGATCGTGCCGTTCATGGCCGTGCTCTATGTCGGCGCCGCGCTGATCATCCTGGGCATGAACGCCGACAAGATCGGCTGGGCGTTCGGCCAGATCTTCGCGGGCGCCTTCACCGGGCTGGGCGTGGCGGGCGGCATGGTGGGCGCGCTGATCCAGGGCTTCAAGCGCGCCGCCTTCTCCAACGAGGCCGGCGTCGGCTCGGCGGCCATCGCCCATTCGGCGGTGCGCACCAATGAGCCGATCACCGAGGGCTTCGTCTCGCTGCTGGAGCCGTTCATCGACACCGTGGTGATCTGCACCATGACCGCGCTGGTGATCGTGATCACCGGGGTTCTGATCGTCGATCCCGCCACCGGGCTTTACGCCTGGAGCGCCGAGGCCGGTCGCATCGCCACCGTCGGCGACGTGAGCGGCGTGGCGCTGACCTCCGCCGCCTTCGCCAATGTGGCGAGCTGGTTTCCCTATGTGCTGGCGCTGGCGGTGGTGCTGTTCGCGTTCTCCACGATGATTTCGTGGAGCTATTACGGCCTGAAGGCCTGGACCTATCTGTTCGGCGAGAGCAAGATTGTCGAGCTGAGCTTCAAGATCCTGTTCTGCGTGTTCGTGGTGATCGGCGCGGCGATGGAGCTGGGCCCGGTGATCGACTTCTCCGACGCGGCGATCTTCGCGATGGCGGTGGTCAACATCATCGGCCTCTACTTCCTGATGCCGATCGTGAAGGATGAGCTCGACAGCTATCTCTCCCGCCTGAAATCCGGCCAGATCCGCAAGTTCGCGGTCTGACGAAGGGTTGGCGCCCCGGCCTCCGGGCCGGGGCCGCGATCCCGCAATCCTGCGCCGCGTCGCCCCCCGCGCCGGGGCCTCCGGCGCCACCGCTGGCGGCTCACCCCGCCTTGGCCGCCAGCGCCTCGATCTCCACCACGAACTCGGGCCGCGTGAAGCCGCCCACGATCATCAGCGTCGAGGCGGGCGCCGGGTCGCCCACCACCGCGTCGCGCGCGGCCATGTAGCCCGCCATGTGTTCGCGCTCTGTGACATAGGCGTTCAGCCGGATCACGTCGGCCAGCGTCATCCCCGCCTCCGCCAGAATCGCCGCGATGTTGGCGAAGCACAGCAGCGCCTGCGCCTGCGCCCCCTCCGGCGCGCGGTCGTCCGGCCCGACGCCAAGCTGGCCCGAGACCGCCACCAGCCGCGCGCCCGGCGGAACCTCGACGCCGTGGCTGTATCGGGCGAAAGGCGGGCGTATGCTCGGCGGCGACAGGGGGCGCATCGGGCGACTCCATCAACAAGGGATCTGCGCGACAATGGCCGACATCCGCGACTGGCGAAACCTGTGCTGGCCCGATTTCGAGGGGCTGGACCCCGCGACCACCATCGCGCTCCAGCCCTGCGGCGCCATCGAGCAGCACGGGCCGCACCTGCCGGTCGCGGTGGACGCGCTGATCGCCGAGGAGATCGCCCGCCGCGCCGCCGCCCGCGTGACCGGCGCCGTCACCGTGCTGATCCTGCCGACGACGCAGGTCGGCAAATCCACCGAGCACATCGCCTATCCCGGCACGCTGACGCTGGAGGCCGAGACGCTGACCGCGCTCTGGACCGAGATCGGCGAAAGCGTGGCGCGCGCGGGCCTGCGCAAGATCGTGTTCCTCAACGCCCACGGCGGCCAGCCGCAGGTGGTGGACATCGTCGCCCGCCGCCTGCGTGTGCGCCACGGCATGGTCGCGCTGTCGAGCGGCTGGTGGAGCGTCGGCTTCCCCGACGATCTCGTGCCCGACAGCGAGCGCCACGGCATCCACGCGGGAGCCGTCGAGACCGCGATGATGCTGCATCTGGCGCCCGATCTGGTGCGGATGGACCGGGCGGAAAACTTTGTTCCCGCCAACGCGACCGTGGCCGAGACCTGTCGGCGCCTGCGGCTGGTCGGCCCGATGCAGCTGGGCTGGATGGCGCAGGACCTGCACCCCTCCGGCGCCGCCGGAAACGCCGCCGCCGCGACCGCCGCGCTGGGCGCCGCCATCGTGGACGCCGTGACCCAACGCTACGCCGAACTGCTGGAGGAGGTCGCCGCCTATCCGCTGGACGCGATCCGCGCGCGCTGAGCCAAAAAAACCGGCGCCAGCGCCTGCGAATCGGGCGGGCGCCGCAATCGGCGGCGCGCGGCGCATGGCGACGCTCGACAACCGCCGCGCGCGGCCTTTAACTGAACGCCAGTCCCAGTCGCGCGCGCCTCGCGCTCCGGAGAGATCGCCATGCTCAAGACCGCCGTTTCCGCCGCCGCCCTGTCGCTGATCGCCGCCGCCGCCAGCGCCCAGAACACGCCCTGGCGCTTCGGCACGAACTGGGTGGCGCAGGCCGAGCACGGCGGGTTCTACCAGTCGATGGTCGATGGAACCTACGCCGCCTGCGGGCTTGACGTGACCATCGTGCCGGGCGGCCCGCAGGTGAACAACCGCGCGCTGATGATCGCCGGGCGGCTTGAGGGCTTCATGGGCGGCAACACCATGGAGGCGTTCGACGCGGTGCGCGAGGACATCCCGATCATGATCGTGGCCGCGGCCTTCCAGAAGGAGCCGCAGGTGATCCTCACCCATCCCGGCGTCGCGAAGGAATTCACCGACCTCAAGGACATGAAACTGCTGATCGGCGACGCGGGCTACGCCAGCTATTACCAGTGGATGATCTCGAAGTTCGGCTTCACCGCCGACCAGCGCCGCCCCTACACCTTCAACGCCGCGCCGTTCATCGCCGACATGAACAGCGGCCAGCAGGGCTATGTCACCTCCGAGCCGTTCGCCATCGAGCGCGAGGGCGGCTTCAAGCCCGATGTCTGGGTGCTGGCCGACCTCGGCTTCGAGACCTACTCCACCACCATCGAACTCAAGCGCGAGACGGTCGAGACCATGCCCGAGGCGGTGAAATGCTTCGTGGACGGCACCGCGCTCGGCTGGGTGAACTTCCTCTACGGCGACAACGCCGCCGCCATCGCGCGCATCCAGGCCGACAACCCCGACATGAGCGACGAACAGATCGCCTTTTCCATCAATGCGCTCAAGGAATACGGCATCGTCGATAGCGGCGACGCGCTGACCATGGGCATAGGCGCCATGAACGCCGAGCGCATGGCGCGCTTCTACGCCGAGATGGTGTCGGCCGGCGTGCTGCCCGCAGGGATCGACATCGAGCGCGCCTACAGCCTGGATTTCGTCAACAAGGGCGTCGGGCTGGAACTGAAGAAAAAGCTCATGGGCCAGTAATGCGCGACGGCGCGGGCATCGTGGCGCCGCTTCTCAGCATCGAGAACGTCACCAAGGTTTTTGCGGGCGGGGTGACGGCGCTCAACGGCATGGCGCTGACGCTCGACGACGGCGATTTCGTCTCGCTGCTGGGGCCGTCGGGCTGCGGCAAGTCCACCGCGCTGCGGCTGATGGCGGGGCTGTCGCGGCCGACGCGGGGCCGCATCCGCTGGCGCGACGGGGCCGAGGCGGCCTTGGGCGTGGTGTTTCAGGAGCCGACGCTGGCGCCATGGTCCACGGTGCGCGACAATGTGTGGCTGCCGCTGCGCCTGCGCGGCGTCTCACGCCGCGCGGCGAACCCGGCCATCGAGGAAAGCCTCGCCGCCGTGGGGCTGGCGGGTTTCGAGGGCGCCTATCCGCGCGAGCTGTCGGGCGGCATGAAGATGCGCGTCTCCATCGCCCGCGCCATGGTCACCCGGCCGAAGCTGTTGCTGATGGACGAACCCTTCGCCGCGCTGGACGAGATCACCCGCTTCAAGCTGAACGACGACGTGCTGCGGCTGCAACAAAGTCTCGGCTGCACGGTGGTTTTCGTCACGCATTCGGTGTTTGAGAGCGTGTTTCTCTCCACCCGCATCGTGGTGATGGCGGCGCGCCCCGGTCGCGTGGTGGCCGAATTGCAGGTGGACGCGCCGCCGGTGCGCGACGAGGCGTTCCGCACCTCCGCCGCTTACGCCGAACAATGCCGCCGGGCGTCGGAGGCGTTGAAACAGGCCATGGAGATGGGCGCATGACAACGCTCGACGCCGCGCCGCTGATCGACCTTGAGGAGACCGCCCGCCTGCGCCGCGCCCGGCTGGAGCGCATCGGCGCCTGGGCGCTGCCGATGCTGACCGTGGGCCTGACCATCTATGGCTGGCACTGGGTGGTCGTGGCCAACGACATTCCCCACTACATCCTGCCCGGCCCGGAGCGGGTGGCCTCGCAACTGGTGCAGGACTGGAGCATCCTGTCCGCCGCGCTGCTGGTCACGCTCAAGATCACCTTCATGGCGCTGACCACCGCCGTCGTCGTGGGCGTCGGCCTTGCGGTGCTGTTCTCGCTGTCGCGCTGGGTCGAGATGTCGTTCTTTCCCTATGCGGTGATCCTGCAGGTGACGCCGGTGGTCGCCATCGCGCCGCTGATCTTCATCTATGTCGAGAACGCCTCGGTGGGCCTGCTGATCTGCGCCTGGATCGTGGCGTTCTTCCCGATCCTGTCCAACACCACGCTGGGGCTGAACTCCGCCGACCACAACCTGCGCGACCTGTTCAGCATCTACGGCGCCACCAAATGGCAGCGGCTGCGCTATCTTCAGATCCCGTCCGCGATGCCGTATTTCCTTGGCGGCCTGCGCATCGCGGGCGGGCTGTCGCTGATCGGCGCCATCGTCGCGGAGTATGTCGCGGGCACCAGCGGCACCGGCGGCGGGCTTGCGTTCCGCATCCTTGAGGCGTCATACCGGCTCAACATCCCGCGCATGTTCGCCGCCCTTTTGCTGATTGCGCTGGCGGGCGTGGCGATCTTCGCGGCGACCACGCTGCTGCAATACCTGATGCTGCGCAAATGGCACGAAAGCGCCGTGACGAGGGAACGATGACCGCCCGCTGGACCCTTCCGCAAGGCGATTGCCGCCTGACCGACGCCCGCATCCCCGCGTCGCTGACCAAAGGCGGCTCGGACGCCGCCCCCGACGCGGAGGGCTTTTTGCGCCGCGACCTTTGGCTGACCGGGGGCCGCGTCGCGTTTGACGGCGCCCCGGACGCGCCCGCCGTTCCCCTGCGCGGCGCCATCGTGTTTCCCGCTTTCGTCGATTGCCACACCCACCTCGACAAGGGCCACATCTGGCCGCGCGCCGCCAACCCCGACGGCACCTTCATGGGCGCGCTCGACACGGTGCAGGCCGACCGCGAGGCCAACTGGTCCGAATCGGACGTGCGCGCCCGCATGACCTTTTCGCTGGCTTGCGCCGAGGCGCACGGCACCGGCGCGATCCGCACCCACCTCGACAGCATCGGCAAGCAGACCGCCATCAGCTGGGGCGTGCTGCGCGAGGTGCGGCAGGACTGGCGCGACCGCATCACCATTCAGGCCGCCGCGCTGACCCCGGTCGAGATGGTCGGCGAGGATGAATTCGTGCGCGTCGCCGACGAGGTCGCGCGCTCCGGCGGCGTGCTGGGCACGGTCACCTACCCCGTGCCCGACCTCGACCGCCGCCTCGACATCTTCTTCCGCCTCGCATCCGAGCGGGGGTTGAACGCCGATTTCCACGTCGATGAGACCGAAGACCCCGACAGCCGCACCCTGCGCGCCATCGCCGACGCCGTGCTGCGCAGCCGCTATCAGGGCGCGGTGCTGTGCGGGCATTGCTGCTCGCTGGCGGTGCAGCCCGACGACTACGCCTGCGAGACGATGGACCGCGTCGCCGAGGCGGGGTTGAACATCGTCTCGCTGCCGATGTGCAACCTGTATCTGCAGGACCGCCACGCGGGCCGCACCCCGCGCTGGCGCGGCGTGACGCTGGCGCATGAGCTCAGGGCGCGCGGCGTGCGCGTCGCCTTCGCGTCCGACAACACCCGCGACCCGTTCTACGCCTACGGCGATCTCGACATGCTGGAGGTGCTGCGCGAAGCCACCCGCATCGCGCATCTCGACCACCCGCGCGGCGACTGGCCCGCCGCCTGCGCCCGCCTGCCCGCCGAAGCCATGGGCATCGACGCCGGGCGGGTGGCGAACGGCGCGCCCGCCGATCTGGTGATCTTTCCGGCGCGCAGCTGGACCGAACTGCTGGCCCGCCCCCATGCCGACCGCCTCGTGATCCGAAGCGGGCGCGCCAGCGCCGCGCGCCCGCCCGACTACGCCGAGCTTGACGCCCTGTTCGAACCCGTCACGGAGCCCGCATGACCGCCGATATCGCAGGCTGCAAGGCCGCCCTCGCCCATCTCGACCTCGACGACAACCCCGCGACGGTGAAGCAGAAAAGCCGCGACTTCTTCTGGTATTCGCCGGTGCTGAAGGCGCGCATGGACCATCTGACCGCCGATTTCGTGGTCACGCCGCGCAATGAGGCCGAAGTGATCGAAGCGCTGGCGGCGGCTTACGCCCACGATGTGCCGGTCACCACGCGCGGCTCGGGCACCGGCAACTACGGTCAGGCGATGCCGCTTTCGGGCGGCATGGTGCTGCACCTCAAGGCGCTCGACCGCGTGCTAAAGATCGCCCCCGGCCGCGTTGTGGCGCAGGCGGGCGCGATCCTGTCGGAGATCGACAAGGCGACCCGCGCCGATTCGGGGCAGGAGCTGCGCCTGCACCCCTCCACCTACAACACCGCTTCCATCGGCGGTTTCGTCGCGGGAGGATCGGGCGGCGTCGGCTCGATCCGCTGGGGCGGCCTGCGCGACGCGGGCAACATCATCCGGCTCAGGCTCATCACCTGCGAGGCAAGCCCGCGCGTGATCGAGCTGACCGGCGACGCCATCCACAAGGCGAGCCACGCCTACGGCGTCAACGGCATCATCACCGAGGTCGAGGCGCCGCTCGCCCCGGCCTATGACTGGGTGGACGTGCTCGTGGGCTTTGACGACTGGCGCGCCGCCAACGCCTATGCCTACGCGCTCGCGCATCAGGACGGCGTGCTGCTCAAGGAGTTGGCCACCGTCGCCGCCCCCGCAGGCCACGCCTATTTCCTGCGCCACAGGAAATTCATCGCGCCCGGCCAGCATCTGGCCATCCTCTCCGTCGCGCCGCAGTCGCTGGATGCGGTGCTGACGCTGACTGCGCGCGACAAGGGCGCCGCCGTGCTGTTCCGCGCCGACCGCGACGCGACCGAGGGGCTGCCGCCCGCCTATGAGCTGGGCTGGAACCACACCACCCTGCGCGCGCTGCGGGTGGACCCGGAGATCACCTATCTGCAGGTGCTTTATGACCGACAGGTTCTGGACAAGGTCACGACGCTTTCTGGACAGTTTCCCGACGAGCTGATCGGCCACGTCGAATACGTCCGCTTCGACGGGCGCATCGTCGGCATGGGCCTGCCGATGGTGCGTTTCACCAGCGAGGCGCGGCTCGACGAGATCATCCGCGTGCACGAAGAAAACGACTGCCCAATCTTCAATCCGCACCGCTACACGCTGGAGGAAGGCGGCATGAAGCAGTCCGATCCGCTGCAACTGTCCTTCAAGCGTGAGACAGACCCCAAGGGTTTACTTAACCCCGGCAAGATGATCGCGTGGGACGACCCGGATTACGACTTTTCATCCGGCAAGCTTTACCTGTTTCCCGGCATGGCGGCGGCGGAGTAAGGCCCTGTTCCATGCGCGTGCTTGTGCTCTACGCCCACCCGGTGGAGACCAGCTTCGCCGCCGCGCTCCATGCGGCGGTGGTGGAGGGCTTGCGCGCGGCAGGACATAGTGTCGATATTTGTGACCTTTACGCTGAAAACTTCAACCCGATCCTTAGCCGTTCCGAGCGGCTGGCCTATCACGCCCCCGACGCCGACCGCAGCGCCGTCGCGCCCTGGATCGCGCGGCTGGAGGCGGCGGAGGCGCTGGTGCTGCTGTCGCCGGTGTGGAACTTCGGCTATCCTGCTATTTTAAAAGGATTTTTAGATCGCGTTTTCCTGCCCGGCGTCACCTTCGCCATCGACAACGGCGCCGTGGTTCCCGGCCCGGCGCGCCTGCGCCGCATCGCGGCGGTGCACACCTACGGCGGACCGCGCTGGGCGGCGTTCATGGCCGGAGACCCGCCGCGCCGCTTCGCCCGCCGCATCCTGCGCCGCCTGTTCCGCCCCGATCGCGCGGTGCGGTATCTCGCGCTCTACGACATGAACCGCGCGACCCCCTCCGCGCGGGCGGCATTCCTCGCCCGCGTCGCCGCCGAGATGAAGGCCTTGTGAATGCGCGTGCTGATCGTCCACTCCCACCCCGACCCCGACAGCTATAACGCCAGCCTCTGCCGCACCGTCGCCGAGACGCTGACGCGCGGCGGGCATGAACTGCGGGTGATCGACCTCTACGCCGAGGGCTTTCAACCGGTTCTCAGCCGTGAGGGCTGGCGCGCCTATGAGGACGCGGCGCGCAACGCCGACGGCATCGAGGATCACGTCGCCGCGCTGCGCTGGGCCGAGGGGCTGATCTTCGTCTATCCGACCTGGTGGTATGGGCTGCCCGCGATGCTGAAGGGCTGGCTCGACCGGGTGTGGACCCCCGGCGTCGCCTTCACCCTGCCCAAGGACGGCCCCATCGCGCCGTCGCTGACCCATATCCGCAAGCTGGGCGTCGTGACGACCTGCGGCGCAAGCTGGTGGCTGACGCAGGTGGTCGGCGCGCCGGGGCGCAACCTGATGCTGCGCGGCTGCCGCTTCCTGATGGCGCCGCGCTGCAAGCGCCTCTACCTCGCGCACTACCGCATGGACGTCTCGACGCCACTGAGCCGCGAAAAATTCCGCGCCCGCGTCCGCCGCGCCATGGCGCGATTCTGATCATGCGCTAGACTGCGTTCATGGTTGTTGAGCCGTTCCCCTGCGCCCGCCGTCAGCCGATCGACGATCCCGCCGACATCCGGTGGATCGAGAACATGATCTCCGCCATCGCCGGGCTGATCGCGGCTTCGGGCGGCGCGGTCGCCATCGCGGGCCGCGACCTCTACGCCGACGCGGCGCCAGAGCGGGCGCGGGCGCTGACTGCTATGTATGACGCGGGCGAAGTCGTGTTCGGCTATCGCGACGCCCGCGACGGCGCCGTGGTGAACCTGGTGGTGGAGCGGCTGGCGGTGGCGGGCGCGGGCGCGCCGCGCGAGTGCTGGCGCGCGGAGGTGTTCGTCGAGGAGGCCGAGGGCCACACCCTGCGCGGCGCGCTGGTCGAGCGTGAGGCGGCGGCGCTGGCGGAAAAGGTGGTCGCAGCGGTCAGCGCCGGGCTGTCCGCCCCCCTGCCCGCGCCCGGCGCCGCCCTGGCGCGCGCATTGCGCGCGCCTTGAGAACCTTGACGCCGCGCGCGCTGCGCGCGCCCTGACGGCTTGACGCCGCGCGCCTGTCCGGTCCAATGGAGGGATGCGCCGTTTGATCCTGCTCCGCCACGCAAAATCCTCGTGGACCGACCCTGAGACGCCCGACCATGACCGCCCGCTGAACGCCCGCGGGCGCGCGGCGGCGGCGCAGATGGGCGGCTGGCTGGCGCAGCGCGGCGACATCCCCGACCATGTGCTGCTGTCCGACAGCGCCCGAACCGTCGAGACCTGGGCCCTGGCGCGCGCCGCGCTGCCGCAGGCGCCAGAAGGCGCGCCCACGCCGCGCCTCTATCATGCCGATCCGGCGACGATGCTGGCGGTGCTGCGCGCGGCGCCCGCCGCGGCGCGCACGGTTCTGATGATCGGCCACCAGCCCGGCGTCGGCGCCTTTGCGCGCAAGCTGTCGGACGGAACCGCCAAGCCCTCCTGCACCCGCGCCTTTCAGCGCTTCCCGACCGGCGCGGCGGCGGTGCTGGACCTTGAGATCGACGACTGGGCGCAGGCCGACTGGGGCGGCGCGCGCTTTCACGCCTTCGCCGCGCCGAAGGAGCTTACCTGAGCGCGGGCGGGCGGAAGCCTTGGCGCCAGAGCAGCGGATCGCCCCGGCGTCAGTGCCCCAGAATCTGGCTCAGGAACAGCTTGGTGCGCGCGTTCTGCGGGTTGTTGAAGAATGCCTCCGGCTCGTTCTGCTCGACCACCTGACCCTGATCCATGAAGATCACCCGGTTGGCGACCATGCGCGCAAAGCCCATTTCGTGGGTGACGCAGAGCATGGTCATGCCCTCCTCGGCCAGTCCGATCATGGTGTCGAGCACCTCCTTGATCATCTCGGGGTCGAGCGCGGAGGTCGGCTCGTCGAACAGCATGATGTTGGGCTTCATGCACAGGCTGCGCGCGATGGCGACGCGCTGCTGCTGGCCGCCGGAAAGCTGACCCGGATACTTGTTGGCCTGCTCCGGGATCTTCACACGCTCCAGAAAGTGCATGGCGATCTGTTCCGCCTCACGCCTGGGCGTCTTGCGCACCCAGATCGGCGCCAGCGTGCAGTTCTCCAGGATCGTCAGGTGCGGAAACAGGTTGAAGTGCTGGAACACCATGCCGACCTCGCGGCGCACCTCGTCCACCTTCTTGAGGTCGGAAGTCAGTTCCGTGCCATCGACGATGATGCGCCCCTTCTGGTGCGCCTCCAGTGCGTTGATGCAGCGGATCAGCGTCGATTTGCCCGAACCCGACGGGCCGCAGATCACGATCCGCTCACCCTTGTACACCGTCAGATCAATGTTCTTGAGAACGTGAAACTCGCCATACCACTTGTTCATGCCGACGATCTC
>Ga0100380_10006274_pt1 | contig 12133 bp, 10 predicted proteins | sample CryGeymeta201504_FD_80417 | JGI IMG/M metagenome (GOLD analysis project Ga0100380, IMG submission 80417) | Groundwater microbial communities from Crystal Geyser aquifers in Utah, USA - Crystal Geyser metaG 2015-04 | ecosystem: Environmental > Aquatic > Deep subsurface > Groundwater | place... | reverse complement strand
TTGTTGAGGCAAAGGCGGATTCTACTAATGCAAAAATAATTGAATCCAAAAGAGAAGGGTTAGGAAATTCCAACCTATTGAATGCGAAATATCTATATTGCGTATGTGGAACTGAAGAACTAGTTTTTAATGTAAAAGACAAACCTCCTCTATCAAAATTAGAAAAATTTAAGATGCAAACTATTCCTATAAAATATGGCAAATTACCAGAGTATAAATATAAAAGAGGAGATTTAAAATGGGACCTACAAAGAGTAGACTTTAGTGAATTGAGTAGAATTTTTCAAAAATGCCACAACATAATTTGGGCTGGCGGGAAAAGAGATCCCTCCGTTGCTTTTGATGAAATAAGCAAAATGATTTTTACCAAGTTATATGATGAACGTTCAACTAAAAATAGCGAGTATTACAAATTTCAAGTCGGAACGCATGAAGATTACGATATTGTGGCAGAAAGAATTACAAAGATCTATGAGAAAGCGAGGGCAACTAATTCCGCAGTTTTCACAGAGGCCATAAATATACCAGCAAATAAAATCTATGGAGTTGTTGAAACCCTACAAAAAGTTTCGTTGATACACACCGACTTAGATGCTAAAGGTAGGGCGTTCGAGCAATTTCTTGGAAAAATCTTTAGGGGTGAATTGGGGCAATACTTTACAAGGAGAGAAATCGTAGAGTTTATGGTTAATGTAGTTAATCCGAAGGAGGACGATTTGATTTTAGATCCCGCCTGCGGGAGCGGCGGATTTTTGCTTTATTCGATGAAAAAAGTCATCAGCGACATAGACGAACATTATAAGGGCGATTCACCTACTATTGTGAGAAAAAAATATGATTTCTCGCACTACAATGTTTATGGAATTGAAATAAACGACAAGATTGCTCGTGTGGCGATGATGGATATGATAATTCACGACGATGGACATTCCAACATTGAATATAACACCGCATTAAATAGTAAGTTTGAAAATCCAAATATAAAAGACGGGGCTTTCACACTCATTCTGACAAATCCACCTTTTGGCGATAGGGTAGAAGAAGGAGATAAAGATAAACTGGGGCATAATAAGTTAAAAAACTTTGAGTTGTCAGGCGAGAAAGCAAGTCAGCGAGCAGAAACTTTATTTATAGAAAGATGCTACAACTTTTTAGCACCAGATGGGCGCTTAGCCATTGTCCTACCCGATGGCATATTAAATAATCCCTCCGATTTTTATGTAAGAGATTTTATAAAAACTAAGTTCGAGATTACCGCCATTATTACTCTACCAGAATATGCATTCAGAAAAGCTGGCTCTGGGATGAGAACGAGCCTTCTGTTTTTAAGGAAGTTAAATAGTGACGAGAGAATCAGCAATAATTACCCCATTTTCATTGGTGTAGCTGAACATATTGGTTATGATGCCACGGGTAGACCAGATAATAACGAACTCCCTGAACTTTTAGAAGATTTTATTAGAAATATAGAGAATAAAGACAAAGGACGATACTGGATTAAGTTTCGCGAATTAGCAGATAGAATTGACCCAATGTATTACCACCTGGGATATTTAATTGAAAGACACCTCAGGCAAATCAAATACGATGTTGTTCCGTTGAAAAACATTTTGGTTGAACCTTTGATCAGTGGAAAATCACCAAAAGGAGGAGTCAAATATAGCGTTGGGGATATTCCAAGTATCACAATAGGCAATATGACCGATACTGGAGATTTCAATTTAGATGAGCTAAACTATGTTTCTTCTGATTTTTATGATGCTCGAAAAAACAAACTTCAATTAAAAACCAACGACATATTGATTGCTAAAGATGGTGCGACTACTGGTAAAACTTCAATAATTTCAGATGATTTCCCGTTCCCAAATTGTATATTTACAGAGCATATATTTAGATTAAGAATTGATACTACAAAAGCGAACCCGCTTTATGTTTTTTATTTTCTGCATGGTGCCTTAGGCCAGATGCAACTAAAAAGACAGATAAGTGGAGGGGCACAGGGAGGAATTACTAAAGAGTTTATTGATAAAATACAAATCCCCCTTCCACTACTTAAAGTGCAAGAGCAAATAGTGAACCGCGCCATCTCTATTAGGAAAGAAGCAAATCAACTAATAAAACAGGCAAAAGGTAAGTTCACCGAAATAGAAACCGAATTAGAAAAGACTATTAAGAGCTAATTTACCTATTTTAGACGAGGCAACAAAAAGGGTTGAAAACTTAATTAAATAAAATGACAAAAATCACTTCCACAATTTGGAATATAGAACCACATACAGAGGAAAAGCATGAAATTTTAAGAAAATATTTAGACGCTTGGCTTCCCATTATGACTAGATGGAATGGTAGAGTTCTTTATATTGATGGCTTTGCTGGTCCCGGTGAATATATTGGCGGAAAATGGCGGCTCGTCCTCTTCGATATTCCCGAAAAAAACCGCCTGTTCCGCGACATTCTGCGGGGGCATCTCCAGACACTCAAATTCTTAAAGCTCCAGTATAGCGTCTTCATTTCTCCGCATCCGTTCGAAAAGCCCATTCTGGAACTAATTTCTCTCTATTCAGCCCAACCTTATGTCAGAGTGGTCACCGCAACAAATATCGACAATGAGACTGTCATCAAAAGACATTTTTTCAAAAGATAAAATCTATCATAAAAACACGGCCGTGTAATTATGATAAGTCAAGAGTTTTGTAGGTTGTTTCCGGGATTTGGTTTAAGGCGCCGCTCGAATTCCGGCGGGGGATATAAAAAACCTTCGCCAAAATTAAGTTTCAAGATAAATCCAGCCCTTGCGGGCTGGATTTATTGCGATCCGTTAAAAAAAAAGAGGATGAGCATAGTCATCCTCCTTAACAGAATCAAAAACTTCCCGAATCTCCTACGAGGACATATTTTCCCGCGTAGGCAACTGGCTCTCTGTCGAATTTAAGAAGCCAGATTTTTTTCACGCTGTTTCGCTCCTCGTATTCCTTGTCGAGGATGCCGTAATGATCCAGAAAGTAATTAAGTTTGGCGGAAATTCGGATGCAGCCTTTTGAGTCTGTCTGGCCAAGCCTCATTTCGCCAAAATCCGGGTCCGTAGCATGCATTAAAAGTCGGATTAAGACCGGATAGCCATCTTTATTAGTTTTCTGCCAGCCAAAATCCCAAACTCGGCTGCCTCTGGCGCCAAGACCCCGCCAACCCTTTTTGTTTTTGGTTCCCTGAGCGCGGTAGCCCATAATCTCCGGGATATTTTTGAAAAACCCGAGCGGAGTTTCAAAAAACCCTCTCCGATTTGGATTGCCCGTCGAAGCTTTGTCAACGCCAATAACTTCGACTTTTTTCAGCGCGGCGTCATAAAAACAAACGAAGATTAATTGCTGATCCGGATTTCGGTCGACATAGACAAAGTATTGAGATTGTCTAAACTCGGAGTTGGCGGAAATTGCAGCCGCCGAACATCTTGCTGCCCAAGCCAGATAGTCATTGTCGATTATTTTCATACCGACGAGTTTTCGGAATGAGTCACGCATTTTATTTACCTCGGTGAAATTTTTCTCCTCCGGTACGCCGGTTTCTGCCCTGAGACAAATTAATCCAAGAAACAAAGCTGTTAGCATAACCGCAATTGCTTTTCTCTGCATAGCCTGCACCCCCCTTGGCTTATAATTGCGTTAAATTTTCAAAAAACTCCTCGTGATAATTTATCCTTTAAAAACCTTTTTGTCAATGCCATTCTTTCCGGGCTAGTTTTTGTTATTAAATAAGGTATAATTAAGATTAATCCCTTTCAACATTCGATGTTGAAAGAGGAAAAACCCCCTCGCTCGAATTCCGGCGGGGGATGGAATAATAAAAGGTAATAAAATATTAGCTATTAAACATCTATGAGGAAAATAGAATATAACCCCAAAGATTTATTATATCCCGAAGATCCTCAAGAACTAGTTCAAAGAGTATTTTCTCTTAGAAAGTTAATCTGTCAATATTTGAACAAAAATGATCCGAATTATGAAAGCAAAAAGAATGCCATTGAATTGATCGCTCGCGAGACAATGGAACTCCGACGGAATCAGAACGCGGAGACAATCATGATTAAAGACTGGAAGACGGGGCTTGATTTACTGCGAAATGAAATTCGAGAGTTGCGAGAACAAAGAAAAAAATCAAAGAAATAGATTTGACCGTCTCCCAACATCGGATGTTGGGAAATAATAGTTATCCACACTCCTATCGCAATAGGGTATTGACATCATTTCAGTTACTATTATAATAGATACTGAATATGAATAAAGCAGATATCGAGCAATTTTATACCAAATGGCAAGCAAATTTACCCCAAAGGATTGAGGGCTATATTTATAATGAAAATAGAAAGATACTGCCAACCCGCTTTATGTTTGCAAAATTCAAGAAAGTTATTGAAAAATTCCTGAATGACGAATTACCGGAAACAGAAAAAATTGTTTTAATGCCGGGTATTAGAGGCATAGGCAAGAGCACGCTCTTGGCGCAAACCTACGCGATAGAAAAATTTCTGAAACCCAAAGACAGAAATCTTTTAGACAACATCGGCAAGCTCGATGAAAAACTGTATCTTGATGTAAGCCAATTGCGCGCGGATCAGATTTCCCTAAATGATTTTTTCAATTTTTACGAAGAGGTAAAAGGATTCAGTTTTGAAAAACCGCAAAAAAAGATTTTACTTCTTTTGGACGAAGCTCATTTTGATGAAAATTGGGGATTATTTCTTAAAACTATTTTTGATCGGACGAAAGGCCACAAAGATATTCTTGTGATAGCCACCGGTTCCTCCGCGCTCCAAATAAAAATGATTCCCGATCTCGGAAGAAGGACGGATATTTGGGAAATTTTTCCCATGAAGTTTAATGAGTATTTGATTTTGAAATACGCTAAATATCCCGTGTCCGGGCTGTCCGGTTACTTGCGAGATGCATTATTTAATTCGTCTAACGCGGCCGAAGTTTTTGAAAGATTGAAAATAAAATCACTGGAGATAAGGAAGTTCTTTATAGAATCGGTTCTGCCCAATACCGAAAGGAATTTTTTTGAATCTGGGAGCTTTCCGTCAGCCATAAGGATTGAAAATAAGCAAAAGGCAGTGGAGAAAATTAAGAGCGTTATAGACGGCATTATCGCGAAAGACATCATTACCCTGCAAAGATTTAAAACTCAAACAATCGCGAAAATCGGCGACTTGCTTTATCTATTGGCGCAATCGGATTTAATAAGTTACAGCAAATTAAAAGACGCTCTGAAAATTGAACGAGTTGAAACCTTGGAGAGTTTAATCGAAGTTTTGGTTATGAGTGGGGTGCTGATAAGAGTTAAAACGTACGGGAAAACGTACGGAAGCACAAGGAAGACGCCCAAACTGCTTTTTGTGACGCCGTCTATAAGGTCGGCGGTGCTAAACAACATCTATCTGACGGGAATTGAAGGCAAAAAGCTGGAAGATTATTTTGCGTTGATTTACTTAAAAGATCTGCAGAGCCACGGCAGATACGCGGTAAATCTTTCTTATGACTTGGCCGAGAGTGGAGCTGATTTTGTATTAACGCGCAGGGATAGAAGCAACATTGTCATTGAAGTTGGATTTAATAAAGAAGAAACAAGACAAGTTGAAAATACGTTAAAGAAAACCGGTGGGAAGTACGGGTTAGTTTTCGGAAGCAAAGAATTGGAATTAGTTAGCGATTCCATTATAAAAATTCCATTAAGATTTTTATTGATGATTTAGCAAAACAAGAAAAATATGACCTTTCATATCATCACAATTTTTCCCAAAATCTTCGACTCTTATTTTTCCGAGAGTATTGTTAAGCGTGCTTTGAAAAGCGGGAAGATAAAGATAAAAGTTCATAATCTGCGTGATTACACGACCGACAAACACAGAACAGTTGACGACACGCCATACGGGGGCGGACCCGGTATGATTATGAAAGTGGAGCCGGTATACAATTGCCTAAAGGCAATAAATTTTCAATTTTCAATTTTCAATTTTCAAAAAAAATCCAAATTACAAGTTACGAATTACAAATTACGAACAATTTTGTTTTCCGCCAAGGGGAAAAGATATACGCAGGCGGACGCGAAGAGGCTGGCGAAATATGAGAATCTCATTCTGATTTGCGGGCGGTATGAGGGGGTGGATGAGCGAGTGGCGAAATATCTGGCTGACGAGGAAATTTCCGTTGGCGATTATGTGCTGACCGGCGGGGAAATTCCGGCGATGGCGGTTGTTGATTCGATAACACGACTAATTCCAGGCGTTTTAGGTAACAAGGAATCCGCAAAAAAAGAATCTTTCTTGAAAAAAGGATATCTCGAGCATCCGCAATACACCAAACCGGCAGAATTTCAGGGATGGAAAGTACCGGAGGTGTTGATGAGCGGGAATCACAAAAAAATAGAAGAGTGGAGAAAGAAACACAATGAAGCGAAAAACGAAAAGCTAAAATGTAAAAACAACCCGTCTGCAACGATGTTACACTTCGGGCAGGCAACTAAAAGATAAAAGCTTTTGGTTTTAAGCTGTTGTTTTTAGTTTTTCGCTCTTAGCTTTTACATTTTTATGAAAGTGAAAAATAATAAGCCCGATCAAATTCTCACCATCACCATCTTCGCCCTCATTGTCTTTGGGCTCGTAATGATTTCTTCGGCGGGGGTGGCGGTATCCCAGTATCGTTTCAACGACGGATACTATTTTTTCAAGCACCAGCTTTTCTACGGAGTTCTGCCCGGCCTTTTTTTGATGTTTCTGGCTCAAAAAATAGATTACCGAATCTGGAAAAAATTTGCCCTTCTCCTTTTTGCCGCCAGCTTATTTTTTTTGGTGCTTGTTTTCGTGCCGGGACTGGGCCTCAAGTTTCAGGGCGCCAGCCGCTGGATTCAGCTCGGTCCATTTTCCTTTCAGCCTTCAGAGATGCTCAAACTTACGATGATTTTGTATTTGGCCGCTTGGCTGGAAGGAAAAAAAGAGTTGAAAACCGATCTCTTTGAAGGATTCATTCCCTTTTTGGCGATCATTGGGGTAATCAGTTTTTTGGTTATGAAACAGCCGGATATGGGGACTTTGGGTATTATAGTTCTGGTTGCTATGTGCGTCTATTTTCTCTCCGGCGCAAAGACCAGTCACATTGCGATGATGATTGCCGGCGGCGCGGCGGCATTTCTCGCGCTTGTCAAATTTGAATCATATCGCATGAGCCGGCTTTTGGTTTTTCTTCATCCGGAACTTGACCCGCGGGGAGTCGGCTATCAGATAAATCAGGCGCTTCTGGCGATTGGATCAGGAGGAATATTCGGCCTCGGACTTGGTCACAGCCGGCAAAAATTCAATTATCTTCCCGAACCGGTTGGCGACTCAATTTTTGCCATTGTCTGCGAGGAAATTGGTCTCATCGGAGCGGCCGTGCTGATTTTTCTTTTTTTTGTTTTTGCCATGCGCGGTTTCAAAATTGCCAAAAAAGCGCCGGATATGTTCGGGCGTCTGGTGGCAGTCGGCATCACCTCGTGGATAATTTTTCAGACCCTTATCAACATTTCTGCAATTTCAGGTCTTATTCCGCTTACGGGGGTAACCCTTCCTTTTGTGAGCTACGGCGGAACTTCGCTTATCTTCTCAATGATCGGGGTGGGGATTTTGTTGAATATATCGAAGAAGTGTGAGAAAATGTAAATATGAGAATTGTTTTAACCGGCGGCGGTACGGGAGGCCATATTTTTCCAATCGCAGCCGTTGTCAGAAAAATAAGGGAACTTGCAAAAGACAAAGACGACGTCGAGTTTCTTTTTTTGGGGCCGGATGGCGAACTTGAGAAACAGGTGATGGAACAGGAATTTATCCTTGCTAAAAAAATCCAGTGCGGGAAACTGCGGCGCTATTTTTCTTTTCTCATCTTCACAGATTTAGCGGTGAAAATTCCCGTTGGGATAATTCAGTCTCTCTGGCATCTTTTGGTTTTTATGCCGGACGTAGTTTTTGCCAAAGGCGGATATGCCAGTTTTCCGGTGGCGGTAGCGGCCTGGCTCTATCGAATTCCGATTATTCTTCACGAATCGGACGTGACGCCGGGGCTGGCCAATCAAATTTTGTCGCGTTTCGCAAAGAAAATTGCCGTTTCCTTTTCCAGATCAGAAGCTTTTTTTCCGGAGAGAAAAGTGGTTCTCACGGGAAATCCGGTAAGGGAGGAACTCACAAACGGAAATAAAGAAGAAGCAGTGAAAATTTTTTCTCTGGATTCAGGCAAAAAGGTCATTTTGATCATAGGAGGAAGTCAGGGAGCCCGTTCCATCAATCACGCTATTCTCAATATTCTTCCAAGGCTCCTCAAGAAATGGCAGGTTATTCACCTTACCGGAAAAAATGAATACGAATCAGTTATTCAGGAAGCGGGAAAACTTGGAGTCAAGGCTGGCCGCGGCGGTTATCATCCCTATCCTTTTTTGTTTGGCGAATTACCGCATGCTTTTGCCGCGGCGGATCTTGTGGTGAGCCGGGCGGGAGCAAATGCTCTTACGGAAATAGCGGCCAATGCCAAGCCGGCGATTATCATTCCTATCGAAGGATCGGCCAACAAGCATCAAGAGCAAAACGCTTTTGCTTTTTCTCAAGCGGGAGCGGCAGTGGTTCTCAAACAGGACAATCTTGGCGAGAATATATTTTTTCATAAAATTGAACAAATTATCGAAGACAGCGAATTCAGCTTTGAACTCAAAGAACGGGTGAAAAAGTTTTACAATCCCAAAGCGGCAGAGATTATTGCGGAGGAGATAATAAAAATAGCCGAGTGAATTCCAAGACTAAGTCTTAGGAATTTCCTAAGACTTAGTCTTGGGAAAAAACTATGAAGCGAAAAAAACTCGGCCTGGCCCTTGGCGGGGGGACGATGCGCGGGATGACTCATATTGGAGTTCTGGAAGTTCTGGAAGAAAATGATATCCGTCCGGACGTTTTGGTTGGCTGCTCGAGCGGGGCGATTGTGGCGGCGGCTTATGTCTGCGGAAGATTCAATGAGCTCAAGGAGATTGCCATGAATCTTGACGAAAAAAGCCGCCGGAAAGTTCTTGATTTCACGCTTACGGGCGAGGGCCTGATAAAAGGAAGGAGGCTGCGGTCTCTTTTTGAATATCTGACGGCTGAAAAAAAATTCGAGGATGTCGCAGACACGAAACTGGCTTTTGTCGGAACCGATGCCCTGACGGGGAATAAGATTGTTATCAATAGGGGAAATATTGCCGAGGCGCTGGAAATCACCACTGCTCTTCCCGGTCTTGCGCCGCCCAGACGCTACAAGGGACGGATTGTTATCGATGGCGGAACGGCCATGATGGTTCCCTCGAAAGTCGCTTATGAATTGGGATCCGATGCCGTGATTGGCGTCAATGTTGGAGTGAATCGGAGTTTTCTTACGAGAATCGTCGGCGACGTGAGAAAACTTATGCGTCGAAGCCGGCTGGCCAAATTTGCCCAACCTATTTTCAGGGCGAGGGACAAGATTATTAATATTGATGAAAAAAAATTTCTGGGGCGGGCCAAGGAAATGATGAAAAAAATCAAACTTCTTGACGATTATGAGAAGCACCACTTCAATTTTTTGGAAGTTTATCTCATCGGTCTGCGGGCGATAAGCAGGAACTACCAGAAGGGATTGTTTCGCGACAGCGATTGCGACATTGCCATCCGGCCGGATGTTCTCCATATCAAAAGACTGGACGTGGGGAAAACAAAGGAGCTGATTGAAAGGGGAAGGAAAGCCACAGAGGAAAAGACGGAGAAAATTATTAAGACGATCGGCAAATGGACGTAGATTTTTCAAAAGTAAAAAAAATTTATTTCATCGGCATCAAGGGCTCCGGAATGGTGGCCTTGGTTGAAATTCTGGCGCGGCGCGGTTTTGGAGTAACCGGTTCCGACACGCAGGAGAAATTTTTCACCGACGATATTCTCAAAAAGAAGTTGTTCGCGAAATATTATGAAGGGTTTGATGCCAATCACATCATGAGCGACATTGATCTGGTCGTTTATTCAACCGCTTACAACAAAGAAAACAACGAAGAAGTGAAAGCGGCCCAGTACAAAATGATTCCGATGATTTCTTATCCGGAGATGCTCGGAATTCTTTTCAACCGGAAATACGGAATTGCAGTTTGCGGAACGCACGGGAAAACAACCACCACGGCGATGCTCGCGGAAATTTTTAGAGAAGCCGGTCTTGACCCGACGGCCGTGGTGGGCTCTCAAGTGCGGCAGTGGCGAAGCTCGGCGCTTGTCGGCCGGTCTGATTTTATGATAATTGAAGCTGACGAATATCAGGGAAAATTTCGTTATTACAGCCCGCAGGCGGTCATTCTCACGAGTGCCGATTGGGACCACCCGGATTATTTCCCGACTCGCGAAGAATATAAGAAAACATTTATTGAGTTCGTCCAAAAAATTCCCCGCCACGGATTTTTGGTTGTTTGCGGGGATCGGAGTGAGACGCTTGAGATCGCGGAGAGTGCCAAATGCAACGTGATTAAATATGGTTTCGGAAAAGACAACGACCTTAGGATAAAAAATTACAAGTTGAGAGGAGGAAAGCAATATTTTGATTTGTGGTACGGCGGCAAAGAATTGGGAAATTTTGAGCTGGAGCTTCCCGGAAAGCACAATGTCCTCAATGCGGCGGCGGCCGTTGCGATGAGCTACAAATTCAACGCCAATCTGGAAAGAATCTACGAAGCACTTTCTAGTTTTGAGGGAACTTCCCGGCGGTTTGAATATATCGGCGAACGAAACGGTGCGATTTTGATTGACGACTACGCTCATCATCCGGAGGAGATTCAGGTCACCTTGCGCGCGGCGCGGGAATTTTTCCCCAAGCGCCGGGTCTGGTGCGTTTTTCAGCCGCATACTTTCACGCGAACGAAAGCTCTGCTTTCCGAATTCGCCCAAAGTTTCGAAGACGCCGACAGAGTTATAGCTTTAGACATCTACGGCAGCGCCCGGGAAACTCAAGGCGGGGTGCACTCAAAAGATTTAGTGGAACTTGCCAAAAAATACCATCGCAATGTGGAATATATTCCGACTATTTCCGAAGCCGTTGAATATCTGGCCGACCAAATTGGCCGCGAGGACCTCGTCATCGCCATGGGCGCGGGAAATGTTTGGGAAGTGGCGGAGGGGTTGAAAAGTATGTAGTATTTTGTATCTAGTATTTAGTATGCTGAATATTCAAAGAAATATTTCACTTGCGAAATACACTACACTCAAGGTCGGCGGGGCGGCGAGGTTTTTTTGCGAGGCAAAAAGTGAAAAAGAAATTTTGGAGGCAGTAAAATTCGCCGAAGAAAAAAACCTGCCGGTTTTTGTGCTGGGAGGTGGCAGTAATATTCTCGTTAATGACCAGGGTTTTAGCGGATTGGTTATAAAAATACTAAATACGAAACACGAAATACGAAATACGATCGTTGAATGCGGCGCCGGCGCTTCATTAAGTAAAATTGTTCAAGAATCCATAAAAGCCGGCTTGACCGGTTTGGAATGGGCGGCGGGGATTCCAGGAACGGTCGGAGGAGCGGTGCGGGGAAACGCGGGAGCGTTTGGCGGCTGTATGGCGGAAGTCGTGCATTCTGTAAAAGTTATAGAAATTCCAAATTTTTCCAAAGCTCGGCTTTTCCCTTCCGCCAAACAAGTTGGCGGAATTCCTCAAAGCCAAGCTTTAAAATCCCAATTACCAATTACCAATTACCAATTACGCGAATGTGAATTCGCTTATAGGGAAAGCGTTTTTAAGCAAAATCCTAATCTTATAATTTTATCCGTCACGCTAAAACTAAAAAAAGGCGATAGAAAAAAAAGCGAGGAATTATTAAAAGAAATTTTGGAAGAACGCAAGAAATCACAGTCCATATATCCCAGCCCGGGAAGTTTTTTCAAAAATCCGATAGTGAAGGATGAAAAACTAATCAAGGAGTTTGAAATTGATACCGGGCAAAAAATTAAGGACAAAAAAATCCCCGCCGGATATTTCATTGACCGGGCGGGGCTCAAGGGGAAAAAAATCGGCTCCGCGATGGTGGGTGAAGAGCATGCCAATTTCATCGTGAATACCGGAAACGCGACGGCTGAAAACGTGGTGAT
>Ga0100380_10006261_pt1 | contig 12150 bp, 11 predicted proteins | sample CryGeymeta201504_FD_80417 | JGI IMG/M metagenome (GOLD analysis project Ga0100380, IMG submission 80417) | Groundwater microbial communities from Crystal Geyser aquifers in Utah, USA - Crystal Geyser metaG 2015-04 | ecosystem: Environmental > Aquatic > Deep subsurface > Groundwater | place... | reverse complement strand
GGAACAGTTTACTGTAGATAATCCATTTATAAGAGACAGTACTTAGGTGTCTATGGCCCACTGGTCGGGGATTGGTATCCCCAAGACCAACGCCATAGCACTGGAAGTCAGTTACACACACACGACTGACGCGGATTGTCATAAATGCTCAAGGTTTCTGCCCCATCGCTGCTTTGATCCCTACCAAGCTGTTTCGTCGACCTACGATACACTCCAAACCCCAACAATCGGATATTTTCCTCAACAACTCTTACTCGAAAATGTGACATTGACAAACGAAGTCCTCGTTAGTCTTGCCATACTATTACGGGACAAGGATTTGTGCTCCATCACAAGTCTCTCACTGGCATCATGTTTCCAATATGCAAAGGACGTTGACTTTTTGACAGCTTTTCTACAAGGCAGGACGATTCTGAACACTTTGATCTTACGTGACTACACCGTTACTACTCTTGGACAGTATTCTCAACCCTGGTGGAAGTTCCCAGAAAGGAAGGCAGCACATGTTTTTCCTGGGCGGCACACGCTGTGCACAACACCAAATAATAATATCGAGCAGTTTCGAAATCTCCATATCTTAGATTGCAATGGACCTCGTGAACTATTGAAACAAGTTGCGCGAGTTATCGTTGAGAACGGTGGCATTGATACATTGGAGATTGAAAGCAGCTTTGGACTATCCTTGGTCGATGCATATGTTACTGCAGTGCGATACAGCAGATCCAAAGCATTTTGTGTATCCACTCTTGCTCTGCGTTCTGATTCTGGTTTTGGACCTGAAAATTGGTCTCTTTTCAGACGTATTTTGGCAGATCCAAGGTGCCACCTCCGTTCCTTGACATTAGAGTATCTGGCAGAAAGGTTTGACCTGATCGAGCTAGCAAGCGACCTCTCTAGTAATTCGAGTGTTCAACGTCTTTCTCTTCATTCATCATTCAAACTCGGCATGTGGGCGTTGGGATTTTTCGTGTCCGAGTTGGCAGCTGCTACCAACCTTACTTCACTATCACTCTATTACCCGGACTTGCAATATGACAATCCCGGTGTCATCGATATCTTCGAAAAGAACACGACCCTTTACAGTGTCTGCATTAATGGGTCTCACACACGAATCCCGGCTATTCCGTATTACGGGCTCAGAAATCACGTTCGTGCCCTCCTGTTCTCCCAGAGTAATCGGACATCATCAGGGGCGCTTGGGCGTGTCCTTTATACCTTGCTGGCGTATCGAGAAAACAACAAGACAGACTTGGGCGAAATTGTCTTTCTTTCTGGGATATGGTATGCCTTGCTGGAATGCCCACGGTTGGTATCCGAGATTGGAAATCGGCTTGAACAAAAATCGTTGTCGCACACTCTACCGGAAGAAAATACAAATTTATAGATATATGAAATCGACGTCTCAATTAATTAAGAAATCTGAACTCTAATATGGGAGGCCCCTGGTCAGCATTCGGCAGCAATGGTAATGATGCAATGCAACTGATTTACATTACTATCCAGTTCCTTGCGCTCGAGTCTTCGCTGCTCCCATTTATATTCTTCTTTTTTCCGCGAAGTGATACTTTCATCTCGCTTTGCCAAATACCTCGAGAATAGTTCCCTGTGCTTTTTTTCTGGAATAGATGACGCGGCGTTTGTCGTAGCAGTCTATCATCAATGCCGTATCGACGGGTTGGCCTTCGTCTTGGTCATCAGTCTTCACGTCGTCTGAAATGTCTCTTTCAACCTTAAACTGATCAAGTTGTCCTTGTAAAAAGGCGAAATGTCGAGCCACAGAGGTAGCATCACTCGCGAGAGCCCCCAAACGTTCGTAGTCGAACGCTTTATCGATGTATTTGTTACGTTCGATAATAGTGTAGGCGCTATTTCGAAAGCCCTTTTTAATGCCTGTCTGGTGATCCCGCTGACCTAGGATCTCGACGAAGGATTGGGGATACTGTTCGGAGCGTCTTCGTGAGCCCGCGTCGACCACGGACTCCAGCCCTCGGAGAGTATCCTCGTCTCCTTCCACAATTTTTCTACCTTTCTATTGTACATAACGAATCACAATCATCTGGTTGACCATTGTTTTTTCTCGCGATTACTGACGCGTGTACCACAGGCCTGCAATACTAGGAACATCGAGATAGTGAACCCTTTTTTCGGTAGACACTCCAACTTGGCTCCAGGTGACTCTTTTGCAGTGCTTCTCGGTTGGCGTTGGTGTTCGTGGCAGAGATCGGCGATGGTGATTAGACACTGCTGACTTTATTACTGTTGTCATGATATTTTAATTATACTTCGACTTTGTGATGCAATCTTTTCATTTTTAGCTCTACTCCATTTCAATTCTTGAAACAATTAATACTCTTGTACCTGTGTCTATCTCAATCCGGTATGCTGTTTTCATTCACGGTTTGAAAACTCTACAGTCGTGTCTACTACTAGATCTCATTTTCATCATCTTTGAAAGAGTAGGTAGTAGGCAAGTCTCTATTGTAGTAGCTCTAGCTACGGAGTATACGTAGCTAGTAGGTTAGGCAGCAAGTGATAAGTTGAAGCACCCATCGTGTTGGCAAGCAGATTTTTTTTGCTAAAATCTCGAGTCCTGTAATGGCGGAACACTTTCCACATGTCATCAAGTAGTACCTAGTAGTATACGGTTATTATTTTTCCCGATCTTTGTAAAAGCGGTTCTTCGTATCTTTTTCGGCTCTTTCAGTAGCCCGCTTTTACGTTTCAAAGTAGTTAGTATTGCTTGTCGTAGAAAGTAGGACGTTCAGTCAATATTTGCTGTGCACTTTAGGGTGCATTCATAAGTTGCAGGAAATATTATGTGCGCGCAGGATGCGATGGCTTGCAACAAGATTCAAGATACCTAGTAGTCTAGAGCCTACTGTATTCATTTTTCATGTTTTCCCAGATTTGCGGCGTTTTGTGCGCTGCCAGCGTGTCTGGTGGCTGCACATCAGTGTTTTTTCTATCATCGTGCTCTCCCGACCCTATCTTTTCAATCAATAACGAGATAAGGAAGGAGCAACCGTAATAAATCACTAGAAAACTACCAACATTGACGCATTCTAATCGCCTGTCAACTAACCACATTGCAAAGATTCGCCCTCTGGATCCTCTGGAGTTGTCTAGAAGTACCAGTACTCTACTACGGTACTAGGGGCTGGCTAAACTCTTTTCAAACATTCTTGCACAACATCTTTCTTGCTCTGTAGTACCGTCTACTACTAGTACTACCAGGTATTCCTACTACTACTAGTAGTCTACGTACTACGGTAGTCTACTATTACTGGTAGTTGAAAATTTTGATTGCAGCATTGTACGGTAATGATTGGTTGTCGCAGGGAACCTGCGACACACGTCATTTGTTGCCATTGAATCCTGCGCAAGTTTACCTGGTACCAATGCATTTCGACTACCAATCTACCAGAGCTTGCCAGTACCAGGTACCTAATACTGGTACCAGGTACCAAGTAGTATCACAGCAATGACGGTGCCCTCAATGCTCGGAAAGACGTCGATTCAGCTTCGGTTGCTATCGATATTTCAATCAGCAAGAAAGTTTTTATTATTTAAAAGACGCCAGTCGAAACATGCAAGCCTACAAAGCCAATGAAAGTAATGATGAATTATGAATACTACCAGGTAACAGATTACCACTGCATGCTTTCCTTAGCCTACCAGGTACTACGTACCTGGTAGTACTGGTGGAATACTGTGGAAAGCGAAGCGTTTTCGGAATAGAATGTCTTAGTAGACACAGGTGAATGAACACGTCGGAATCAAAGAACGACGACTTTGTTTGCTCCGACTACGTAGCTACTACTAGGTACCTGGTACTAGAGTACTAGTACTACTAGTCATAGGAGTACTAGTAGACTGCTACTGGTAGTAGTAGTAGTCGCAGTAGACTGCTGAGTACCAATAGTAGTTTTCATACCAGGTACATCTCTTGCACTTACGTCACCTCAGTTTCAATTCGTCGACTACCACTACCAGGTACCGCGCTTTTTAAGATGCAACATCAACAAAATCGACAACCTTCCTCAAAGATTGTGAAAAACTCCCCATGTTTATGATTCGCTAGCCACGGTGGCAACACGGAAGACACAGCAACGTATCAACAGTGGCGCCTTTGTTCCGGTTGATTTCGTTTGTCGGTGCCATACCTGGTAGTTCTCAAAAAGCTACTCTAATAGCTAATACTTGCCCTAGGACATAATAATATTATACATTATACATATCAATATCCAAAATTACAAAAATGGCCAGAATCCAAATCAATCGTGCACCTTGTGCAATTGGCAGCAGCTCTACTTCAACTCCTTTATCTCAACAGGACCGGGTATCAACAGCTGCCGTTGGCTTGGAAGAAGGCAACAAATCAGAACCTGCTTTTCCATTTCTGTCTCATATTCCAGACGATATTCCCGCTTCGATACCTAGTTTCCGTGATCGGTTGCGACCCAGACAGTCCTCTTCAGGTATTGTTAACAATGCAGCACTCGAAAGTCATCGCCTATCAGGTGATGCATGTAATCAAGTGACAAAGCATCGATTGGGTCCCGCTTCTTCATCTGATACAGCTGTTTCTGCCACCACGAACGCTGCGTATCGACGTTCTGATCTTCCCTCATCATTTTCTGTCGCTACTGTAGATACCGAAGAAGAAGACCAAGGTCTGAAAGACTTGCCTGCTAACTTTGCTTCCTTTCAGATCCATTCCACTCCAACCACGAACAATACCGCAACAGTGGCTCTTCGTCCTAAGAATAATAATCTTTTAGTGAGACCACAAGTGCCCTTTTGTCTTCACCAAAAGAAATCACAAACTGACAAATTGCTCTCTATGTCGGCGGCGGAACAAGAAAAGAATGTCGACGGCACCGATACTGCACCGGACAGCAGTCTCATGGGACTCATGAGACGTCATGGTTCCTCCATATGTTTGTTGGAAGATTCACTACTACCACCAGCTGAATCGTTCACCACACATTTGGACCACGATAATGATGCAGCAGCAGCAGCAGCAGCAGCAGCAGCAGCAGCAGCAAGAACCGAAGTTTCTGCAGTGCTGAACAATCTGTTGCTTCCCTCCATTGACTGAAACGATCGATTGGTAAACGTAGACGGCGACAGTGGCAGCGATAAAAGCCAAATGGCTAGCTAGCTAGAGCATAACTACTCAATATCTACACACAATATTACACTCCCCCCCCCTCGTCTCGTGCCTGCGGCTGTTCTGTTGTTGGTTTCCCATGAGTTGCTACCTGCCAGACACAATACATCTCTACCACACTAGAAACCGACCTGCGTAACTACCATAGTATTGTCGTGAAAGTTGGTGGTGGTAGTACTCACGTACTGTAGCTAGCCACTGCAGGAGTACTTGTAGATAGTACTACCACTACTAGGAAAACGCTTGCCCCAAGTACGTAGTCTACTGTACCAGGTATATCGATATTACGTGTCTGGTTCATGATTCTTACGACAAAGGAGTGATTCATCAGGTGAATACCAGGTGGTACCCTGGTACCTGGTAACAATAGAATGAACCTGCACCAGTCTCCACAAAAGCAGGACTGACCAGTCACAATCTCCCATCTCGACAATCCCAAATTGGATTGGCCTCCTCTAATTGGTAGAGTACTACTACTACTAGCTAGTACTCTACCTGGTAGTAGCAGAGGCCTTTTATTCAACATTTTTTATGCATTGACTTGTACGTGTTCAATCACTTGGATTTTGGAGCATTGCCACCGGTAGTACTGGTATTTTATTACTAAAAACAATAAGAAAGCCTTAACCTCCCACGTAAAAAAAGGCATTGTACTACGCCGTAGTAGACTAGTACTCGAGTAGTCTCTCTAGTAAGTCTACTAGTAATAAAAAATTGCGTTTGCATTCCGTCGGTTTTTTGTAAGGTTAGACCTACAGACAACCATGGCTCCATTATCAGTCGCTCCTGCTGCTGGAGCCACAGCAGTATCCTCTGTTACTTGTGTCACCGGTATCTATTGCTTGTACTCATCGGAGTAAAAAATAATGAATGAATTTGTTGTGGTCCATGGGGTAGGTGAAAAATTGTTACTGTAAGGTCAACCTTACAACTGAACTGTAGTTCTGACCTTACATGCAACCGACGGAATCTAATCTTAGCTCCTGCATCTGCAACAGAAGAAACATTTAAAAGGACATCTATGATTTTCACCCTGACGCTAACCATGAATATATTCCACGTGGAATACAATTTGAAGGAAAGAAACCTCAACAACAACAACAAAAAATAAAAAATAAAAAAATACTAGATTAGTCTAATAGTAGACTAGTAAGGAGTAACAATAATCTGAAATCTCGTAACCATCAGAGAAACGGGAAAACCTAAACAAGAAGTGTCCTCCTTGCGTTTATGAATGTTCACGACAATAAAATGACCACATTCAACTATCGATTAGCATCAATTCTTTTTCTGTGCTTGCCCCCTACTACAAACGGGTTTCATCTATCTGCAACAAACAGGAGAATTCGCAGGAACCCAGTCAAGGAAGGGTATTTCCAACCCTACGCTCTGGGCATGTCCATTCTGGACGATATCAAAGACAAAAAAGACAAGGATAATGAACTTGAAAATTTTAATCCCTTAAATTACAGCCGTACTTCATCAGGATCAAAAGTTTCCGTATCGAGTACCTATGCTTCAGAACGACAAGTGATATCTTTGCGCAAAACAACCATGTCCGAATTGGTGAACGAGTTGGTCAATACAAATGGAACCTCCGAAGCCATGAATCCTATACTGCAAAATTTCAAGGACTTTTTACTAGAACCTCTGGAAGATGATGAGGCCGTTTTGGATCCCGATTCCATTTACAAACCCAATATGTCGAGACAAGAACGATATCAAGCCTACAATAACAGTATGGAAGAACGCATAAAAAAAGCGCGCAGTCCACAAGGCAAACAAGTATTGATGGCCATGCAAGAATTTGTTCTGAGTTTTGAATAAATGGATGAATTCAGTATGCAAGAAGGATTTTCTGAAAGGAACGCTCTTGGTGCAATGCCCAACTGCTTGAAGTTTGCACAAGTTGTGGACACATTTCTTAGCGGCAGTAGTTTTTAGCACCTTGTCTTTTCTTGTTTTTTTTGCTGGCAGGTATCAGATATTATATGCATGAATGATCAAAAACTTAGAGATGCTCGCAAATTAGTAAGAACTGTTTATTTGCTGCAACTTTTTATTTCTCATTTTCAAATCTTTGAATTTCATGATACCATAGTGAAAAAAGTCAACAACAACTCCGCTTAATTGAATACGACCGAAACAAGAACGAATGCATTCGGCCTGCTGCTTTCTAGTAATAGTATGCTGTTACGTGCTTCTGGCTGAGAGAATGAGCTATGCGTGGTCTTAAAAACTCCAGGGGCAGCTACTGGTAGCAGCGCAACCGCTCAAAGTCGCTTGGCTCTAGTTAGCTACTGCTTACCACCTTCCATTACGCTTCTCACTGGCCTAGTACCAGTAGCAGTCGGCGCCGTCACTAGTCTAGTAGCTAGCGTGAACCTCTCAATGCTTCCACTGGTACTTCTCGCCAACATCAGCAGCGCTTCTTGAACGATTCCAAAGACCATGGGACTCTTTTGATGAAAACCAATCCAATCAGCGTAGAACCGTTGAAACGAGAAATCGTTCGCGTTTCTGTAATAATAATAAGGTTGATCCATGCCCTTGAACTCAAACCGTCAAATTTGCTTGGCTCCCGTCAAATAATTCTGGAGTTATCGTGATTGGTTGAATATGAACGGTTCAAATCTGATCATTGAAAAGCAGGTATGGTACAAAGCGTAGTACCTGGTAGTGGCAATTGAATTCTCTTGTTAATTCAACGTAAACCGGATAACCCACAATCAGGTCATGCTTCGCCACCTTGGCCAACTTATTAAGTCATTAAAAAAAATCGCGAACATCAAAAATCAGCTTCGGTTCTTTTCCCTGACACTGCACTGGTACGTAGAGACCCTACTACAGGTCTACTAGCTAGTAGGTATAATAGTACTGGTACCAGGTATTCACTACTTCCACTAGCTACTAGTAGTAGTAGTACCAACCAAGGCTCCTCAACGAGCTAGAGTAGACTACAGGCTAGCTAGTAGTCTCTACTTAACTATTGAAAGATTCATTGTTACTCCTTCAGCCATCGGTAATCGCATCTGAACATCAACCGAATCTCGCTGGTGGAGTCAAAATGTCAAAATAGAGCTCGCTTGAAACACCAAGATCCAAATACATAATACATTCTATCACAAATAGGCTTCTCCTCATTGCAAAACTACACGCACAAATAGTTGACGATCGATAATCGATAACCATGACGACCTCTTTCTTGACGATGACAACCTCGAACGCCAGCAATACCGTTTCTTCGGCGTTACGACAGGCTGCACAGACGTCCAACCTCAAAAAGCGAGCCAAAAGCAGCGAATACGGCGTCAAAGCTCAGAACTCCTTACTTGATTTACTTCGAGTAGCAGAACCGAGTTTCCTTGGTTTCCAAGACGATCGGAAGCAGCGGGCGTCAGCAAGGAGAGCATCTGAAAAGAAGAAAAATCTCGACGAAGATTTCTTGTTTGCAGAGGCAAATCAAGGATCCTCCACGGCTAGCAGTGTCCGATCAGCTTCCACGGACGGCCTGCCCAAGTCAAAGCCGATTCGGATACCCGCTGACTCATCATCTCCTCGCACGTATGCGATGGAGCACTCCTCTGCAACGGAAGCCGAGCTGGAACACTTCTATAATGAGTCCACTTGGCGGATGTTTCTTCTCATCCAATCGGCTCGAATTGCCGAAAACAACCATCATAATACTCCTTATCACGGTCGTGTTCCTCCTTGTTTACATTGCCCGTCAACACAATCCCTGGGTCATCGTCCTTCTTCGGCTGGATGCCCCACGCAAAGTATGCCAGGGTTTGACGGCGAGGACGAAGGCATATTTGACTTTGAACCTTAGCTGACAGGCTTTCCAATAGAGTTAGTGCTAGCGTGCTAGTTAGCTATGACACGAGCACGTAGCACTCACAAGCACACATTACATTTTAGATCACCACTACAGTCCCTGACATATACAAGTCGTCCTAAACGAAACTACCATCGTAAAAGACACTCGCTCGCATAGAGAAATAAAGCTATAACTATTATTAAGAATTAGGACACCGCACTGTTTGCCGTACGAAAGGGAGTAATCTCTTGGTTAATATCTCTCGCATCGCTTTTATCTCCGTCATTGGCTCTCTATCGCCACCAGGTTCCCACCGATTAAAGCGAAAGAGCAACGCGAATTCCACGCATCTTGCATGAATACATTCAGCGATCAAAAAAAGGTATTGGAATAGAAACGACGCAGTTTTAGCTCCCTACTAGTACTCCTCAAAGTAGCTACTGGCTATAACTACTAGCTACTGTAGTTACCAGCAGTAGCAGAGTCGTTACGCAAAGACACACGACACCAATTTTTGGGCCTCAGCAAGATTGAGCTATGATTGAAATAATAATATTGACTTCTTTTAATCCTACTAGCATATTAAAAAGGAAGCCTTCGTTTTCTTCTTACCCAATCATTGTTCGATTTGCCTTTTGAGGAAATTCAGTAAATCTTTTTGTGTCACCCGAGGTCTATGAAAATTTCAAGGAACAAGACATCGATTCCTTTCTTGGGACAGTTCAGTGATGCCTTGATGATGATGACACGAGAAAACGACGTGTTTCGAAGAGAACACTAGAATCTAGGTCATGGCGAAAGCTGTGGCCCAATGCAATTCATTGAATCTGAAGTCATTATTCTTCGATACCTGGTATGGTAGGCTCTGAGATGATCGGTACGTCCATCCCCCGTAATCGAATTTGGAATATTTTGATAATTCCGGAAGTGTCTTTCCAGCTTCACTTCGCTGACGTAACGCATCAAACGTGCCAGCTGAATGTGAAATTAATGGTTGCCCACGAAACAAAACCATAATAAATGAGTGGCGGTAGTTCACTACCAGTCTCTGTACTACCAGCTACTAGTACGAGGTAGTAGTACCACTCCTGGTAGTAGTCTCTGGTACGTATAACTAGTCGCTATTAGTAGTAGTAGAGTACCTGGTATACTAGCCATTACTCGGGTAAACGAGGTACTTGGTAGTATGCAATATGAGCCAATGGGAGTCGCCAAGACCACAGACACTACTGCTGGTACTGGTACGGTGTAGTACCAGTTAAGCTGTCTTGAAACCGTTCGAATTTCTAAACAATTCTCAATGGCGGAACCGAAGACCAGCGATCTCAATAACACAGTAGTTGAGCACCACCACAAACCTAGAAATCAATCCAGATAGCAAGTCTACTGTATAATCAAATAATAATAACAACAATAATAATAAACATACTACTACTAGTAGTAGTGGTTGTAGTTTTAACTTGATATCCAAGAACATTACTACTGGTATAAACAGTTTTATATTTCGGTTTTCAACCGCAAAAACAACGGAGATTCGCGGTACAGTACTGCAAATAGACCAGCAATGCCCGGGAATCTCACGACTCGAACCATGGCCACAAACGAATCTTCTATTTTTGCCTCAACTTTTACTGATACCACTACCGAACAACTTACTCTCTCTAATAGTAACAAGAGATATCATTGCTCCCCTCGGACCATTATTACTTTGGCCGGCGCTACTGAATCTATGCTAAGCAGTCACTATCAGCTACACCAGTCAACCATGCCTCAAATATCACGACGACACCACCAGTCAACCATGCCTCAACAGGCACCTAAGCACCACCAGCCAATCAAGCCTCAAGTACCAAGACATACACAATATCAAAGGATGACCGCTGCAGCTGCCATGACTGCTGCTATGAACGTGGATAATACCAAGCCATACTTCCCCAGCATGAGGATATTACCGGCATCGTCACGTCCTATCCGGATCACAAAACGTCCACATCTTTGTTCCAACTACTATGAGAACTCAACCGACCTTGCTGGCGGAGAACAACGGCAGCAGCAGCAGCACTACCGCCACCAGCTCCAAGGGAGTAAGGAGCAAGATGATGATCTGAGTGCCACATCTCGGGAGCTGCAACTTTTTTACGACGAAGCTACTTGGCGAATGTATCACTTGATTCAAGCATCTCGCTTGGAAAAACAAGAAGCGGCTGCAGCAGCGGCTGCTGCTGCCGCCAGTGAAGACGTGGTGACTTCCTCCTCTGCGGCTTGCAATCAGTATGAAGATGATGGCATGTGTTTTGTGGGTCTTCCGCCTCAGCGGTCCGGTAGAACTCTCGAGATTCCCATTGTGTCTCCGGATGACCAAGACGACGATGATGACGATGAGACTGGTGACTCGGAAGGGGTGTTTGAACTTGATGACCTTTAGAGACTTCCATGTAACGTGTTCACTCGCTTAACACTTAACACCGTGGGACCTCATGAGCAGCAAGACCACTCGTTCGCTTTTGCGCTTTACACTCAATTTTATAGACTACTGCCTTCATGTCGGGAGAATGACTTTCTATCATAATTCAACTACAAGTTAGACGCTTAACTTTAAAATAAACCAGACGTAAACCCACAGTACAAAAACAGCCGCACTAGCCAGCATGGAACTATCGATAGAGATTCATCAAGCTCATTAGTTCCTTTTGTCGCCGTTCAGATAGCGCTAGCCAATGCTAGTACTAGTATGCCACTATGCCTCTTCCTACCAGGTACCAGCACTAGACTACAATAGTAGCTATCTACAAGTACCAGTAGCTATCATCAGTAGCTAGTGTAGATTCGCCATGTATTTCAGTTCTTGAATTTCAGCTACCGAGCATACTACCAGGTACGAGTACCTAGTAGTACCCTAATATTGTGAACTGTTCAATCCGGCACAATCATTCGTCGGCCTGTGTGGATTACTCTCGATGTTTCCACTACTACCGTAAATAATAGCTACCAGTACTGCAGTACTGTACTACCTGGTAGACTACTGTACTTGAATATTCGCCAACCACTCTAGCCAGTGGGTGGCCTATGAAAGTTTTATTTGTGTGCTACTGATAAATATTTAGCTTACTATTTTAGAAGTAGGGTACTGAAAATTTGTATAGTCATATCTTAAGTT
>Ga0100380_10006248_pt1 | contig 12165 bp, 9 predicted proteins | sample CryGeymeta201504_FD_80417 | JGI IMG/M metagenome (GOLD analysis project Ga0100380, IMG submission 80417) | Groundwater microbial communities from Crystal Geyser aquifers in Utah, USA - Crystal Geyser metaG 2015-04 | ecosystem: Environmental > Aquatic > Deep subsurface > Groundwater | place: USA... | reverse complement strand
TTGCTGGGCTACAATGTGATGTGATCCCTATCTCCAAGACTTGGATATATGAATCAAGGGGACCAAATTAAGCCCAGGTGGACTGCCATAGGACTCAGGAGTTAGGTCTTACTCTATTAGGTCATGTGCCTATGCCTGCTCTGTATCCACACACTAGTCTCTAGTCCAGTAGTTCAGTCTATCCATAATATTCATATTTACTCTTACGTCTCCACACTAGCTTTTTACGTGTTAATAGCTTTTTATGATAATCTGGTGTCCAGCCTTCGCCCCTCGATATGAACGATAATGGTGTGGGTGTCTGTCCAGACAAAAATCCCACAAAAAGCAAACCGGAAAACTCATGCAAATCAAAAGCTAAACGACACATCTCGACGTTTGCCAGCAGCGTTGCTCCACCATTATCACGACAGCATGTTCTAATATACTGGCCATAGTAGATGGCTAGTTAGTCAGCGACTGCTGTAGCTTTTGGCAAGACGAGATGAAGTGTCAGCCTCTTTTACGTTTTAATTTTTATTTTAAAATCAGTTTCAAAAGATAAAATCGTTGATCAGATTTTTGCAAGAGGAAAGATGTTTGTTGAATAAAAATAAAAGGTATGTAAGCAAGAACGGTCACGCCAAAATTACATCACATTGTTGGGCACGCTACGCTAAAAAAGAAAGATGGAGAAAGGGATGTAACATGGCCAGCATTGTGGGGATGATTCAAGAAATGAACTCACTGTACAAACGAAAAACTACGCACCAAGACAGAGACACAGAGTACTCGTTGGGGGGAGAAGTCAAAACGAACAACAACCAGAACAAAATGTTTTACTTGTTGGAAAAAATGTGTGCATACGCCCAAAAATTGGGTGAAAACAAACATTTCTTTCTGTTTCGGCCTCAACAACAACGATGATGCTCATCAAACTTTGTCTTGGGGAATGATGAAATTTGAGTTTGATAGGAAGAGTATGACCTATGTGAAAAGGTTTTGTTGCATCCCTCCGTTCTCTTTTTTCTAAATTTGCCACTGAATATATCCATTGTAATATCAGTTTAGTCTGTCTGACTTTACCGTACTCTTTGTTTTGTACAGTATTGGAATACTTTTCTTTCATCTCTCTCGTTGCAACGACGGAAAGAACAAAATAATAATGATTGATACAGAGTACTTCAAAGTATGCATTTTTGAAATAAGCCCACTTACTGCAAACTATAACGCTCAGTTCCAATCATCAGCCAGTCGTCCAGCCAACCACAGTTACCGAGTTGTTCCTATGATCCCAAGCAATCACTGGCTACACCACTGGTCGCTGGTCGACGACTGTACAACAAGAAACTAAGTATTGCTTCGTCTACTACAACTGATGAAAGCCAACCGTTTTGCAGGGAAAATTGAATGTGAATGTCGCCGTAAAATTAATCATAATTGGACTTTATTGATTTGTTCGTCTGCTCGGTTTACAGTTTACATACTCTGATGACCAGTTTCGGCCACAAGTACCAAACGAGGCTGAATTGGACACTGTTACTAAATGCAGACGAGCAAAGTATGTGTTTTAATTTCGGAATACAAATCGTTGGTTGCTTTTATGTTGTATTCTGGTGGTTTGAGAGTGTTAGGTGATTGTTGCAGAGTCAATACTTTCCAGTGGCAGCCGGAATACTGCATTCTTTTGCCTGGATTGTTGTGGAAAGTGAAAGCGAAAGACTACATCATACGAGATCGAAAGAATGATAATCCTTCAGTATCTTCTCAACCAGTTAAGAGCTCTTATTCTCGCAGTCTTACATGAAAAATACATACCACACATAGGAATTATCCAATTTAGTATTTAAAAGAAATCGGATTCGTCTAATGTCTCCCCAAAGTAGGCAAATAAATGCTGGAGTGCTTCTTTAGACAGGCGCTCATCCCTTTGATATGTTTTCATATAATAAATAAATTCTTCCGTCTCGTACTTGTAGTGGGGTTCCCATTTCCAAAGCTGTTGGATAAAGTAGGTGTGTCTCTTGGCTTCATAAATCATATCCATCCCCAAAGCAAATTCCAATACCTTTAACTGTGTCGTCACTGGTGGCAAGATATGGTGCTGATTGAAAAAATCTTGAATAATGGTAATGGCACCGGCGACATCTCCAAGGTTCAAGAGTCCATCCACAATATGCCTGACAGTGTAGAGAGATGGCTCCACGCCATCCTGTGCCAGCATCTTTTGATAGTACGTTCGCATCAGTGTCACGTCTCCCACTCGTGCTAATCCACTGAGCAAAACATCGTAGGACCGGTTATCGGGAGTAACATTGGCAGCTGGCATGACGGTATCGAGAATATGCATGGCTCGCCATAGAGCACCGCGATAGATACATGTTTTGATAAGTATGTTGTAATGCACACGTTGGAGTTGAATAGGATCATGACCACAAGCTCCGTGTGTCAATGAATCGGCAAAGGCAAAGGCAGCCGTAAGCGTTACACTCCAATCTGGTTCTATTTCTCGGTCGATCTTCAGCTGTTGTTTTTGTGGTTGTGGTTGAGAGTCCGATTGCACTTTATTTAGATTTTGCTTTAATGGTTTCTTTTTGGAAGCGATTGGTACAGAAAGCATTTTTCCCTGGACATCGGTTGGAACTTTGTAGTACGGAGGAGGCGCCTTGAGCTTCAACCGTACCTTGTAAGGTCTTTCTAGATTCCCGGGTAAATTTGTTCGTTGAGTAAGATAATCATGGTGGGATGGTTGCGATTCAGTAGTTGACTCGTCATGTTCCTCGAAACATCCTTCGTCGACGAATTCTTCTTCGTGAACATTGCACTCCTCACTGTTGTCTTGACTATGATAAAGAGGTGTTCTGTGAACGGAATAAAAATAATGAACTGCCTTTCCCGTACGTCCTTGAGAAGCAAAGCAGTCCATCATCATGGCAGTCAGGTGTGGCGTTAATGGGAAATTTCTTGTTTTCATATTCATGAGAATGGCATCCAACCACCGTGTTGGGTTGTCCAGGAGAGGTTGATCGGCATCCGACATGTAAATATTTCTGGATTGTCGCAATGACCACGCTGCTACTTCGAGAGCCGTAACGGCGTACTCGTATTCCTTGTGTCTTGGTTTGTAGTCCTGCGATGTACGATAATCCAACAAGGACATGACGCGGCCAATATTTCCTGCCTTTCCGTTGACTTGTAAAAGTCGAAGCGAAAGATCTGCCGTCAACGGTGTGGTCCCAATGGTCCCCAATGCCCGTTCCCAGTCCCTGGCACGCTGACTGAGTTTGGTGGGCGGAAGGCGACACTTGAGCAGGACTTTGAGAGCTCGATCGACTAGCGTAGGTTTTAGCAAGAGTTGCTGCTTTTCTGTAATGCTGTTGCTGTTGCTGTTGCTGTTGCTGTTGCTGTTGCTGTTGCTGTTTTTGTGAGTAATTAAGGTGGTACTAGTACTAGTACTGCCAATGCCTGTCGTAGAGCTTGTATGTCCTGTTTGACCACGAGAAGCCAATTCCAGTAAGATCTGTTCAAATGCATCTGCCGTGGAACGACAAAATTCGACATCCCAAAATGCATCCAAACGAAGTTTGCGTCGAGAATCTACATGACGTGTATTGCCTTGGTTGAACTTGGAGGCACGGTGAATATCTTGAATAAGTTGATGAACATCTGCTGCATTTCTATCGATAGCAAGTACGGATGTAGGCGGTGCCGCTGCTTCTGGACCTGGTAATGTTATTGAGTGTCCAGTAGATGCAGTGATCTTATCTGTAGTAGTACTGGCAGCGGGAGTGGCAGTGGCAGTGGCAGTGGAAGCAGTACATGTGCTAGTGCTAGTGCTCGAGGCTCTGCTGAGAAAATTGTAGCTATAAATGTGGCAGCTATGACTGTAGTTGTTGTTGCAGCTGAGGCTGGAGAGTGCAGACACAGTCCTTGTTCTCGGTGGCTCTGTCAAATGAGCATTGCGTAGTGTGTATATTATTTTTGCTGTTGATGATCGTCGCATGGTAAACAAGAATTGTGCGGTTGTCCTGTGGTGGTGTAAACATCATCATGTAATAAATCTCAGAAAAGTAATGAGAAATTCTTGTACTGTATCTAATGCCACTCCTTAGCATTTTGTTTTTTCGAAAACCTATGCTTGTCTTAAATACTTTCTTTGCAATGCAGGTTAAGAACAGTGACGTCCTTGACATGATCGGCTGTAGCTCATAACCCTAGCTACCAGTTAAATCGTCCTTTCGATCCAAGTTCAATTATTTCACTTTGAAGTTCTGAAATGCCTCACACATCACAGAATCACACCACACACCACCACAGCTGTAGGCAGGCCTGTACACTATTCTAGCATTTTTGCAAACGATTAAACCACACAGGTATCTATTAACATCTGATCAAGTCGTTCAACGATAAATTTTAAGCTAACGACAGAAGAATTATGAAGCGATCTAAGTCTTTATCTTTACAGGAATCTGTAACTTTTGATGCAGCTTCGGCAGCAGTATCGGCAAGAGCATCGGATCACGAGTTTGTTCTTCCGTACCTGCTTAGTGGAGGCAGCAAAAGAAGACGGACATACGGTCAGCTGCTATCGCTATTGTTAGATACTTCGAAGACATGTGATATTTACGATGTAACAGAGAAAGATCGAACATCAGCAAGGACAAAAAGAAGACGAAGGATGAATCATCACCTCTTATTTCCTGTCACTCCTCGTGGCTCTGGTAGTGCCTTTGCCAGTCATTGGTCGTGCTCTCTCTCCTTTCTGTTCTTGTGTCTGCTAGTCATATCATCCGCTACAATTGTCTTTGGCTTTGTGAGCCCTATATCATCTACATCAACTACATTATATACTTACAGAGACGCAACAAAAATGAGACGGTACTTCACAAAGGTCGGGTCAGCAGGAAGAAGTTGCACATCTCTAGCTGTGGCTGCAGAAAATCAGAGAACGCAGCTTCAAAAAGAAGCAACTGAAGCATCAGAACAACGAGTAGCTGAACTGGCCGATACATCCACTGCATCCAATCCTGACTTGGCATCTCGGACCGTCAAGGAACTCAAGCAAATGGTTAAAGATCTACCTCAGCCAATAGAACGAGGTCTGCTCTCCCAATTGAAAAGAAAGCAAGATTTCATTGATCACCTAAGACAACGACAGCAACAACAATTGCAGAAGACGAGTGCAAATTGTCGTACAAGTAATAGTACTATTGCGATTACGGGGACACCCAAATTAACGCCAGCACAATCACATTCACTAAAAGTACCACTGAACATGCCTTCTTTGGAAAATAATGATGAAGAGACAGAGGTCCTGACAGTAACAGAGAGTCCTGTTAATGATGCATTGATATCGTCATCACCAGTATCCGAATCAACTGTAACCACCAAGTCAAATCCAAAAAAGGATAAACTTTTCGAAAAAGTATTTCAAAGGTATCCTCCCATTCGAGAACAATACCAACATGCTATGATACAACAACTACAACAAGACGAGAAACAGGCTACTGCAGGGCCTTTGGATGAAGGATCGGAACATGCTGATGATGATGTCGATGTTCGTCAAAAATATCATCCCATTTTCGAAAACATGCCAGCACACTTGAATAGTTGTGACATGGATATCGTATTTGTGGGAACAGCCAGCTGCACACCAGGAATTACCAGAGGAGTTTCGTGTACGGCCCTGCGATTGAACTGGAAGCGGAGGGCAGCCTTTCAGGAACCGCAAAATCCCAATAACAACCAAAGTAACAATCTCAATGGTAGTGGCTTCCAGGGTGGGACGTGGCTCTTCGACGTGGGAGAATCAACGCAGCTTCAGGTTCAGCGAACCTCAAATATTAAACCCAGCAAAATTACCAAAATATTCCTGACGCACGCCCACGGTGATCACAGCTTTGGCTTGCCAGGATTACTTTGTTTGATGGGACAAGATCGGGACAGAAATGCCGGTGGACAACCCATTGATATTTATGGACCTGAAGGGTTACGAAAGTACCTACGAGTGGCCATTCGATTTTCTGTCAGTCGCATTGTTCCACCCTATCGTGTACACGAACTAAGAGAGGTGCCCATGGCACCGGAATGGCAATACAATGCACGATCGGGTCGATACTACTACAATGGATTGAATGGCAATGACAATGATAAGAACCAACAGCGAACAAAGACATGGGGTAGACAAGGACTCAGCGGAGAAGATCCAAACAGTTGGATTACGCAATCTGATCAAATACATTTGGCACCGTCCTTGCAGTACGGGGAAGTCAAGGGAGGCAGAGATATCTATCCCATTTACCAGCATCCGTTGTCGAGCGATGGGGCCCCCGTTTGGGAGGTAGAAGACGAGGAAGACGTTAAAGTTTATGCAGCGCCCATGTCTCATGGTATACCGTGCGTAGGTTATGTCATCGAAGAAGCTAGTAGACCAGGGCGTCTCCGTAATGAAATCGTCCAGCCTCTCGTCATGGAGAACATTGAAGGCTTGAAAGATGCCGGCTTGAAAATTCCCATGAAAGCACTAGCCGTCATAAAAAATCTTCCGATTGGAAGTTCATTTACATTTCCTGATGGCACGGTGATTACACAAGAAGAAGCGGTCGAACCACCCAGGAAAGGTCGTAAGGTAGCAATTATGGGAGACACTGCCAGTTGCCGATCAATGGAAGGTAAGCCCTATCTTGATGCTAGACGGATGCAACTGATTTCGTGTTTTTTTGCTGTTGCTCTTCATTCCCTATTCGCATTTCACAAACTCCCTCACCCTACCGTCGCGTACTAGTTTTGGCTAAAGATTGTGATGTCCTAGTCCACGAAGCGACCAATGCTTACCTTCCGGGAATTGATAGAGACACAAACCTTCGTTCTGTTACAAGAGATGCGGTTGTCCACGGCCATTCGACTCCAGAGCTGGCGGGCTTATTTGCAAAGAAAGTGAACGCCAAACGGTTGCTTCTGAATCACTTTAGCGCCCGATACAAGGGTGATGCATCTGCGGATAGTCTGTCCATCATGATGAGAATTGAAAATTTTGCAATGGCAACAAGCGGTTTGGATGAAACAAGAGTTGCTGCAGCCTGGGATCTTATGTTGTTTCCCATTCGCTCACAGGAGTAGATGATAAAAAAAAATACTGGTCCATTCCACGGAACGGTACAAAACTTGTGGCTAAACTTTTAGCTCGTCATCTCGCGGGTGGCCGCCACGAGTACGTTTCAATTCATTGAAGAGTCCGCTAAACATTAATACTCAACTAAATTCAGTCCTTTGGTATCCCGTCTGGGAATGTTGTGTTGTTGTGTTGAATTTTTAGCCCATTTCAACACAAATAGATTTCACTAAATTTATTCTTGCTCAACTCAGTCCCTTTTGTATTTGCGTACTCTCAATCTCTATTTGAAAGCCCAACTGTTATGTCGCGCACTGTTCCGATTGCCTTTGCGCAGACTCTGGTCGCGGAATGCACATACGGACCTCTGCGGAACATTCTACTCGAGCTATGGGAGACTTAGCCGATTTGAGCAAGTCTCCGGCTGATCGGAGAATGATGCTTCCTTCAGAGATTTTGTAAGCAATATCGCAAGAGAGAAAGCATTATTAGGGAGTGCATCTTGGCAGCTGTCGACTCAGAGTTCATCTCCGCTTTCTGTAGACTCCAGTCTCGTCGACCTCTTTCAGACTAAGTCTCATAATTTTTCAGAGACATCAGTCACAATACAATACCTTTTATTTCAATTTCACCATGAAATCTGCCCTCGCCCTCGTCCTTTTGTCGGCCCATTTGCTTGGGGCATTCGTACCGGAAAGCCAATCGTTGGCTTCTTGTTTAATGAAGAAGATGCGAACATATTTGAGCCCTGGACAACTAATAATCTGGGCGCCGCCAGAAACTCTAAGGACGGAGATGCTTATCGTTTTCGGGTCATTTTAAGTTACAGTTATGTTAACGATGATATTACCGTTGATCAAAGCCCCGAGCCAATAAGCGTGCCGCCGAGTTATGGTAAGAAACCTCCTGCGAGCTTTTTCTGAAGAAATGATTGCAACACCAAAACTTCAACTCTTCTTGAGCGTTCTAACAGTGTTGTCTCTTCTACGCCATTTTGACGTGCACGACCCCACTCAGGTATCTACCTCTTTGCCGGCATTGACCAATCGCCCTACACTCGTTCAATCAACTGCGGATATTTCAATGTCACCAACAGTCGCACCCAGTGTGTTCTTTACCGGCATAAGTGGTCCGACAGTGGACATAGAAGAGGAATTTCCGCCTTTGGTCACATTTACTTCGGGACTCGTCACTACCTCAAGCCCGACTGGTTCTGGAGTTATGCCCACGGAAGCAGCCGAATTGTTGCAATCCTTGTAAGTCGATTGCTTGTCTAGCTTCTGCGCTCATTTTCGCTCAGCATCTCAAACTTTTCTTATTGTGGTTAATAGTGCTGCTAATGCTCTTGATACTGCTGCAAATCCCGTGTGTCAACCTAAATCCGCCCGTTCGCCCAAGTCTTCCTGCATCTAGTTTGGAACCTTCCATGGCTCCCACTGACCTCTGAATCGATGGCTTTATCTCTATCTCCCGCCGCGGAACCAACAACGCATCCAATGTTGGATACCAAATTAGCAACCACACATTTGAAGGAGGGAGCCTCTAGTAAGGCACCGGTCTTTTCTCGGTCGCCCAACGGTCTTTTGGTCGCCCTATGATCTGCTATCAGTCGCAAAATTCCAAGTCGCCCACCGAACCGGTCGCAGCGGCACGAAAGGCTAAAAGAAAGGCAGAAAGGGAGGCCAGGGAGGCAGAAAAGGAGACGTATAAAAAAACGACGACCACGAGGCGAGCGAGACAATGAGGATAACCGTAAAGCTTTCAAACCAGAGCTTTGTTGGCAAGGCCGATGAACGAAAAACTAGCAAAGCAATGAAGGAGAAATGGGACGCTTCTTGCGGGCAATAATGTAGATCATTGAAAAAATGTACGCACACTCTTCTTCAATACTCGAGTACTTGGTCTGCAGTCATGTCAAAACGCGGTTCTGCGAAACCCACACACGGCAAACTTTCGTATAATATAGTCACGTATTTTGTGTGTCGGCGATGAGAAATAACCAAAAATAGTCTTATTGAGTAAATGCCGTATCGTACCAGCTGCTGCACCGAACTTTTGCTGGCTGTCTGGGTGCCTGTAAGCTAACAATAGTAGGTTGTCATCATTTGTCGGTGCTTGACAGTATGGTGAAAGTGCTTATGTCATCGACTACTGTCCTCGCGTTGCTGCATTGGAAAATTGATTGCAGATGCCCACGTCGGGCAAAAATAAAGATGCCGTTTCAATACTAGCGTCGCTTTTATCTTCGATTGTCGACGTATGCAAGAGACGAAAGAATGTGCAAGACCTCAGGTACCAAAGGCATTCTTCGGGTGCCATAGTTGTGATCCCTCTGCATTAGTTGGTCCGGGTTTTTTGTGTAATGCGCAAGAAATGGCCATCGAAATCTCTGCTTTGATCCAGTGGTTTGTTACAAAGATTATTTTAACGTGTGTTCCCGGACAGAGCTTAAGGACAGGGAAAAGGAAGATTGGAAGTATCCAAATCGGTCCGAACGTAACCTATTACCTAATATGGACAATGGCCATTTTGAAGATCCTGCTGCGCTCATTCTTCAGGAGTTGCTAATTGTGTGGCTTTTAAATCGCACTTCTTTTCAGCTGCGGAAGGCTCATGATGCGCGTATACATACAGGTGGGTGCTCCAGATAAACCAAAAAGGCAGAAGCTACGAAATTACCACCCAATATTGCAGCAGCAACGACAATAATAGAAAAGTTCCACGAAAGCCATGCGTTCTTCGTTCAAACCCCGCTTGTTCGGCTGCTGATCTCGACGTGAAAAGAAGGGCAAAAAGAATACACTGGCATAGCATAGAGTTGAAATTTGGAATTACTCTTTGAAGCTTGCCATTTCCAATGCACTACTGCCAGTAGCTGGTGTTCATGGTGACTGGGTTGCAGCCTCAAACCTTTCACCCTAGTTTCCATAGTTTGCTTGCATCATTTTGTGCAGAGCCGAAAAATCAGTCAAAGGAACGTAAAAAGCATAATATCATTCTGTGACAGTTCATGAAAGAAAGATTTTGGAGAAGTTTGAATTTCGTTTTCGGTACCATGAGTTGGTGGTAGTACGCGATGTTTTTCTTGTTTCAAGTGTTCATCTCATGTGTTGCTTTTAAGTGATTTAAATGAAATTTGTTAATTGTGAGATAAAAGAAGTTCCTTGCCTTCTTTTATCTACGATTGTGAGTGTAAATAATTAGGTGATGTAAGTTCAGTTTGTTCATTTTGGGATAAAAGAAGTTCCTTGGATTCTTTCTGTCCACGATTTTGAGGATATAATTACAGGAGTACGGTACTACGTACTGTACGTAGTACCAGGTACTAGTCTAGTAAGTTTTCAATTTCTCGAAGTTCTTTTTTTCATCAGATAATACTGCTGTTAGGTACGGGCTAGTATTGTTACCAGGTACCGGTACCATGGTACCGGTACTACTGAGTACCCCTGGTACTAAGTACCAAGTACTCCACCGTACCAGGGTACCGTAGCAATGACATCAAAGAAGCTCTGTGAATCCGAACGAAAGAAACACCGCGATGACAGTGGTCAGCCACATTATTGCCCTGGTCGGCCAAGCTTTAGGATTCTGGGACATGATTTTTTCAGCTGCGGATTTTGGAAGATGACCGCGAATTTTATTATCAGATGAGTTTCTACTGTGAAACTTTTCTTTGACCGTCCCATGCGTAAATAAAGCCTGCAGATCATAAATCATAACATCAGCATAAAGTACGGTTTCTGATGAGCGATAAAGGCCCATAAAAAATAAAAATAAAGTGACTAACACATTCATCTGTACCAAAAGAAACGGCGTTCTATCAAAACCATGAAACAAACAACTTTTGCCTTAAATGGTGTGCTTTCGCCCACAGCATTTACTCGTCCCACTGTGCCCGAGTCTCTGCGGGGCTTTCCTTGTCTTCTCAGTGCGAGTTCAAGATCTTCGACAATCAAGAAATCACAGCATCCCACTCCAAGCGAACAGAAAGCGAGAATGATGGTCATCCTAAATGAAGCTTTGGCTATAATAGAAGACGATCTGAGTGCTTGTGAATGATGGAGAAAAGGAGATCAACGACCATCGATGACAACACGAAATCATTGCGATCAGTCTGTTTTAAAGCCATCCTGGACCCCTCCCCCCATTTAAGCACAGACACTTAACATACGTATTAGAACTTTGCTTATTCACCAAACTATACGGTTTCTTGCGTGTAATTCGTTAAGCGCGAGCAACCGAGCAAGCAACGACATTCGACTAGGAGCATCGGAGCATATAATGTACCAAGTGATCCAAAATCAAAACCTAGAAGTACAGGCATGCGAGCATCCCTTTCAACAAGTAAAACAAGGTGTTCTTTACCAGCACCGGAAGCTTGAAAAATCGTTTTAAAAAATCTGGAAGAGAGGTCAAGACATTGTCCCATCTTGAATTAAAATCACGAGAAGCGATCTCCCACTGATCCACATACCGGTGTGTTCAACTTGTTCGACGAGCAAGGATAGAGTAGGCGGTTCAACAAAGGCGGTGGAAGATTTCTGCTGCCGGTACATTTTTTGCCGGTTTGAAGTTTGAATCGTGGGCGAAACGCGAATCTGGCACCAAGCAAGCAAGACGCTGATTGTTCTCGATCAAATAATGATATTAATAATACATATTTTACTGGCTCCACAACCGTCAAAGCTCGGGTTGTAGAAGCAGACAAGAACCCTGTGAAATCAATTATTATGGATCGTTGTTACCAGGTAACATCCAACATCAGCACGTTTTCCTTGCTTTGATATTATGTTACGGTACCGGTAACAGATATCTGGTGGTAGCAGTATCTTTAATCTATTCACAAGCTCAATCACAGATTTGCTTGAGACAAAAAGGTCGCACAACTTTCCATTATTTTATAATACTCGCATTATTAGAGTACATGTTATTATTAATTACTGTTTTCACGTAGATCTATTACCACCATTTCCGAGATTTTTCTGTCTCGAGTTTTGGATAATGGAAACTCGAGAATATTTTCATTACATTTCTCTAAGTATTTCAGCCGTTAAATATTAACGGTGGTCTGTGCT
>Ga0100380_10006238_pt1 | contig 12180 bp, 9 predicted proteins | sample CryGeymeta201504_FD_80417 | JGI IMG/M metagenome (GOLD analysis project Ga0100380, IMG submission 80417) | Groundwater microbial communities from Crystal Geyser aquifers in Utah, USA - Crystal Geyser metaG 2015-04 | ecosystem: Environmental > Aquatic > Deep subsurface > Groundwater | place: USA... | reverse complement strand
CCATTCCGAACAGAGAAGTTAAGCTTACCAGCGCAGATGATACTTGGGTAATACCTGGGAAAGTATGTCGTCGCCTTATCATTTAAAACCCTCTTGTCTTCATTGATAAGAGGGTTTTTTTATGCATAATTTTGTGCGAAAATTGTCGTTAACAATTTATGCATTCATTCTCCAAGCACTGGTGGCGAATCAGTCTTATTTTATTTGCACTGCTTTTTCATGCCTTGTTCTTTAATCAAGGAATTGGTGTCAATAGTATTCTCGCTGAGCTTGTGCTATTTATTGGTTTTTTTATTTTCCGAAAACCAATAGCGCTAAAGAAGAGTCGGATTATAATGGCCTGTTATTTGGTAAGCATTTTTGGATTGCTATGGGTACATTCTTATTATTCGATACTCGTTCATTTTCTGTTTTTATTTCTTACTATCGGAAGCGTATCGGCGAAATCGAAGAATATTATGGAGTTTGCTATTCATGCCTTTTTACGTTTAATTCCTTTTAGCGATTCAGCAGATAGAGAAAGTAAAAATGACAGAAGAATGATAGACTGGATTCGATTACTCTTCCTTCCTATTATTGTTATTCTCCTCTTTTTTGTGCTCTATGCTAATGCAATTCCCAATTTCTTGAATTTTTTTAATACAATATGGACGTGGCTTCCAGATTTGAGTAAGCAGAGTTTTGCGTTATTATTACTTGGAGTTTTAATGGCATGGTATACTTGGAAACGATTCAATCCTCGGAATGAGGATTTGAATTTTACCGCGGAGCTTCAAAAAAGGAACAAGAACCCACACTTAAGACATTTGTCTTCGGGATTACGGAAGGAAAATTTACAATGGCTGATCACACTTGTCTGTTTAATAGGCTTGGGTAGCATTGCCCTGGGATTTGATATTCGCTATATCTGGTTCAATAGTGATTTGGGATCGTACGATGAAGCACAATGGGCATTAAGAAAGGGTACCGGCATGCTCATTATTGCTATTTTAGCTTCTTTATTCTTTATCTTATTTGTTTTTCGCGGTAACCTCTATTTCTATAAGCCAAGTAAACTGCTTAAACACTTCACTGTGTCATGGCTCTTACTAAATGCCCTTTTATCTGTGTCGCTATTGGTGCGCACCGCTTTTTATATTCAGGAGTTCAATTTGGCATATAAACGCATAGGTGTAGTATTGTTTATTTTGTGCGCCCTTTTTGCAATTGCCACAATCATCTATCGACTTCAAAGTGGTAAGAATACGAATTTCTTGCTCCGTGTGAATTTGAATATGATAGCAATGGTAGTAGCGATATCGGCCTGTATGAATTGGGATAAGCTAATTGTAAACTATAACCTGGCGCATACTGAAGCCTATATTGATTATGATTTTCTCTTTACGCGAGACCTGGACATTGTCTTAGCCGCTAATTTCTCGGTTCAGATACTTAGCTCTCCGTTGCTAGGCGAGAAAAACTTCTATTACCTCAAGCAAAAATATGGGGCAATGAATTATGAAGATATGATTCAAGAACGCATAAAAGAATGGGAAGAGGAGCAAATTAAAAGAGATTGGAGGAGCTGGAACCCCCAAGCGAATCGGGTAAACAAAGTGTTAAACGGAAGAAACTAATTATTCTTCCTCTCCGCACCCTTCAGCCAAAGGAACACGGCCACAAACACCGCATGTTGCCCCTTCCTCATTCAATAAAGGATTTTTGCCCGCACATCCTCCGCGTACGTCGGCATCTTTAATGAAGAATAATCGAACGGCAAAACCCGCAAAGGCAATACCCATAACTGCTATAGCTAAAAAGATGGTTGTCATGTGTTTTCAAAGATAATGGTATGGTTTTGGAATATCAGAAAATGCTTTAACTTTGTTAATGATGCAAAAGACATCAACCTATATCCGCAAGAATCGTGTCAAAATTATCCTTATAGGATTGATTCTTGGGAATATTGCGTTTTATCAGGTTACAGCCACTGTATTCTCTAAAAATAAAGCAGCAGAACTAAAGGAGGAAAAAGGGGATAAACAGACTTCTTATTTCCAAGGAGGGGTATATATTATTCACTTAGGGAATACAGTAGTCGACTATTTCCGCCTATTTGGCGAGAGAGAGTAATTCTGAACGCTACTTAGCTGCATTCTTGTATCCATGTTTCGATTTGCACGTTGGCTTGATCAATTGCGCAGAACTGGGTTTCACCATGTTTTGTTTTGGGTCTTTTATTTGGCCTTTTGGGTGCTCACGACCTTTGATGATCAATCATCTATCATCCTTCGCCTACAAAATGTTGGGGTAACCATTTTATTTCATGCAGCGGTTTCTTACTTTAATCTATATGTGCTCATTCCTACTTTATTGCAAAAGAAGCAGTACGTTTCGTACTCCATATCCCTGCTTTTGAGTATCACCTTGGTATGTTACCCAATTCTATATTTACTTTACTTGCTAAATAGTGATGTTGCCAATACAGATCTTGTATGGAACACAAGATTTTTCTTCATTCAAGCAATGGGAGTTTCGTATTCCATTATTATTACGTCTGCCCTGAAGCTTTTCTTCGACTGGTTTAAAAAAGAAAAGGAAGCGCGTGAGTTAAGCATACTCAACAGAGAAACAGAACTTAAATATTTAAAAAATCAAATCAACCCACATTTTCTATTTAATTCATTGAATAACCTCTATTCGCTCAGCCTAAAAAAATCGGAAAAAACCCCTGAGGTGATTTTGAAACTTTCTGAAATTTTGCGCTACCTGCTTTATGAATCGGCAAGCGATAAGGTTTCGCTAGACAAGGAAATTCAATACCTAAAGAACTTTATAGAAATAGAAAGCCTTCGATTTGGTGATAGAGCAAACATTGTGTTTGAAGAAATAGGTGAATTTGAAGAAGTTGAAATTGAACCGATGCTCTTAATTCCTTTCGTCGAGAATGCTTTTAAGCACGGCTTAGGAAAGAAAATAGACGCGGGTTTTATACATGTGCGTGCTGAATTGACGAATGGCTGGTTTTATTTTAGCGTTAGAAACAACGTTTTGGAGACAAATGAGGTCTTAGTAGTATCCGATGGGGGGATCGGCAATGAGAACGTGCGCAAGCGACTGAACTTATTGTACCCTCAGAGGTATGAACTAAACCAAACTAACTCCGACGAACAGTACCACGTTCAACTCAAACTTAAGCTTGAATGAAGTTAAACTGCATTATCGTCGATGATGAGCCTCTAGCCCAGGATGTCATTGAATCTTATTTGGAATCTGAACAGGATATTCAACTGCTCAAGAAATGCCAAAACGCCCTGGAAGCAAGGGAAGCTCTGAAGAGTCTTCCTGTCGACCTCATTTTTCTGGACATTCAGATGCCAGAAATTTCGGGCATTGATTTCCTGCGATCTCTCGAATCGCCGCCTATGGTTATTTTCACCACTGCACATCCTAATTATGCAGTTGAGGGATTTAATCTTGACGCGGTAGATTATCTAATGAAACCTATTTCAAATGAACGATTTAAAAAAGCCGTGAAAAAAGCCAGAGAACTTTATCAAATGAAACACCAACCTGTTTCAACCGGTTTACCAGTTGAAGAAGAGGATCACTTTTTTGTAAAAGCTGATCAAAAGTTGGTTAAACTTCGCTACGACGACATCCATTATGTTGAAGCCTTAGCAGATTATGTTAAAATCCATACGGATGAAAAACGAATTATCACCCTGCAAACCATGAAGAAGATGGAGGAACGCCTTCCAAGTGATCGCTTCATTCGGGTGCATCGTTCATTCATCGTCCGCATCGGGAAAATCAAATCCATTGCCGGAAATAAAATTGAGCTCGGCGATCAACAAATCCCAATTGGTAAAAATTATAAGAGTAGCCTATACGAATACCTCTACGCAAACAATATTTTAAACTAAGATTAAAGCTGAGGATAATTAGAAGTTTCTTATTCTCAACCCCAATCTTATTCTCAACCTTTATCTATTCTTAGCGCTTCCAACTCTCTATTAATTTGAGTTACTTTGAGGGCTATGTCAGATGCCCGTCTAATTGCTTTTGAACGCCTGCTAAATATCATGGATGAATTGCGCGAGCAATGTCCTTGGGATAAAAAGCAGACCATGGAATCTTTACGTCATCTCTCCATTGAAGAGGTATATGAACTCAGTGAAGCCATCCTGCAGAATGACAAACAGGAAATTAAAAAGGAATTGGGCGATGTCTTGCTACATATTGTGTTTTACGCTCGTATTGCCTCTGAAACGAATGATTTTACCATTACCGACGTCATTAATTCCCTCTGTGAGAAGTTGATTGTTCGACATCCTCATATTTACGGAGATGTTAAAGTTAAAGATGAAGAAGAGGTCAAGCAAAACTGGGAACAAATAAAATTGAAAGAAGCGGGAGGGAATAAACGCCTTCTTGCTGGAGTTCCAGCCTCATTGGCATCTTTGGTTAAGGCCTATCGCATGCAGGAGAAAGCAGCACAAGTGGGTTTCGACTGGCCGAATAAAGATCAAGTATGGGACAAAGTCGAGGAGGAGTTAGCCGAATTTTCTGAAGCGAAAACAGCCAAAGACCGTGAAGAGGAGTTTGGTGATTTACTATTTGCCTTGGTGAATTATGCCCGTTTTGAAGGATTTAATCCTGACGATGCCTTGGAAAAAACGAATATCAAATTCAAGCGCCGTTTTGAGTTTATCGAATCAGAGGCCCAACGTGCTGGTCGCAATATGAAAGACATGACCTTAGAAGAAATGGAAGTATTGTGGGTAGAAGCAAAACAATTGGAAAATAAGCAAGGGTGAAAAACGTTAGCTTCATATCTATGCGCATATTAATCGCTTTTATATTGACCTGTTTCGTGGGACTAAGCTCTGCACAAATCGGGGGAAGGGGAGTGTATTCATTTCTCAATCTACAGGCATCACCGCGCTTGGCGGCACTTGGAGGTGCACCGATCGCCATTGCCGACGCTGATCCAAATATTGGCTTTGCCATTCCATCGCAACTTTCTCCGCTGATGGACCGCCATTTGGCGATGAACTACGTCAATTATTTTAGTGATATCAATATAGGTCAGGTGAATTATGTAAAGCATTATGATTCCTTGGGCACTTTTTCATTAGGTATGTTTTACAGCAATTATGGAAAATTTGATAGTTATGATGCATTGGGGAATGAACAAGGAACCTTTCGCGCTGCAGATTATTCCCTGCAAGCAGGCTATGGCAAACAAATTGGAAAATTTGCCTACGGAGCCAACCTCAAACTAATCTATTCACAATTAGAAATCTATAAAAGTCTCGGAACGGCCATTGATCTGTCAGGAAGCTATACTTCTGATAGTGGGCTTTTTTCTACTTCCGTCCTAATACGAAATGCTGGAGTTCAGTTGAGCACCTATGCAGCAAGTCGCGAAAATCTACCTTTTGAGATTCAATGGTCATTTTCGCGGAAATTGAAACATGCTCCATTACGATTGATTGCTGTTTTGCATAACCTTCAAACATGGGAAATAGGCTATATCAATACAAATGATCGTACAAAAAATTTAAGCTTCGACGACTCCCAGCAAGAGGAAAAAGTGGGCTTTGCAAATAATGCATTTCGACATGTAATATTGGCTTCGGAGCTTGTGTTTACACCAAATTTCATGGTGCGAGTTGCCTATAATCATCAAAGAAGGGCAGAAATGACATGGGAAACAGGGAAAGGTTTGGCCGGTTTCTCTTGGGGTGTTGGAATGAAAATATCCCGTTTGCGCTTCGATTATGCCCTAGCTTCCTACTTCCCAGGAAAGAGCAGCCACCAATTTGCATTGACCCTAAACATGGCTGAATTCGGCCAAAAGCGATAATATTATTCGGAGCTTGCAACCTGCAGCAACGGAATCACATCTAGTAAACATAAGGATTTAAACCTTTTATGACTGAGCAGGAACGACATATAGTAGAAGGCTGTCTTAGGGGAGAAAAATCCTTTCAGAAATTGTTATACAACCAGTATTCGCAAAAGATGTATTCCGTTTGTTTAAGATACAGCCACGACCAAGACCAAGCAAAAGACCTTCTTCAAGATGGTTTTATTCGGGTCTTTCAAAACCTCACCACCTTTAAAGGTGAAGGTTCATTCGAAGGCTGGGTGCGACGGATTATGGTAAATGGATGTTTGGAATCACTACGTAAACCTGAGAACAAAATCTTTCACGAAGATGTGAATGATGTAGAATCAGAATTGAGCTACGAGCCAAATATGCGAAAACTGGATGTTCAATATGTCCTGAGAAAAATTCAAGAATTAGCTCCTGGTTATCGGGCGGTGTTCAATCTCTTCGTTGTTGAAGGGTATCAGCATCAGGAAATTGCTGAGATGTTAGGTATAAGCGAAAGCACATCCAAATCTCAACTGTCTCGCGCAAGAAAGCTTCTTCAAGAAATGTTAGCAGGCGAATATTCGAATCTCCATGAGCATTAAAAATACACATACCACTTTTGACGAGCTCCTCAAAGAGCAGCTGTCTCAACTTAAGCCGGAAGTACCGGAAGGGGTATGGGAAGGCATGGAAAGTCAGCTAGATCAAATCAATCAAGGGCTTCAATTTGATGCTTCAATCCGTGAATCAGTAAGTCAGATTAATACACCCGCTCCGCAAGGGGTACTCGAAGCAGTGCAAAGTCAATTGGGGCAAGCTGCCAGCATTGGTAGTGGTTTATCTATAGCGGGTAAATGGATAATTGGTCTCGTTGTTTCAAGTGCTGTAGTGGTTAGCGCCATCTTGCTGCTTCCGAATCAGAAAGCAATTCAAAATGATCCCGAGGTAGCTATTGTTCAGCCAGAAAACCCTATCACCGAGCAGCAATCTGATCAAAAAGACGAAGCTTCTTATAAGATTCCGAGTGAGTCTGAATTAGAAGTAAGAATTTCCGAATCGGAAGGTGCTGGAAATAGTCCTGTTATTACGGCCAATCCAGAGCCTACGCCAATACATGGAGAAACCGGGACGCCGTCTCCAAACGTTAATACTAGTAACGAAAGTACGCCAGAACCGACTGCTCCAAAAAGAACATCTAATCAGGCCAATACTGGCGACATGGGCGGTCTACCGTCGATTAATAATACTGAAACGGAACCGGTCTTTGCCTTTTCCCAAAAAGACACCATGCTGTGTTGGGGACAGACCTATGCGTCCTATCTACTTTTTGGTGATAACTGTACCTATGACGTATTTGTAAATGGGCAACAGGTTAGAAAAGGGATTAAAGGAACAGAGCAATTTCAGTTTGCAGCGCCTAATGCTGGAGGATACTTAATTGATTGGATTGTGCGCGCCAATGAGCATGTGTGGAAGAAATCTCAAATTCTTCTTGTAACATCACTTCCAGAACTTAAGCTAAGTGTAATTGATCGTGGAAATGGGCGCTATTCATTCGTGAATGAAGGAATAGACAGAACCGAATGGTATTTGGACGGTAAGGCGAATAGCGAGGCTGGTATTCAGTTGTATGATGCACAGCCTACCGACCACGTCATTCAAGCACGTGCTGTGAATAATTCCGGCTGTGTGGATTCAGTAAAATTGAGCTTTAGAAACAACTTCATTTTTGATGTGAAGGAATTGGATTTTCCGAACTCATTCTCTCCGAATGGCGACGGAATAAATGACTTTTTCCAAGTTAAACTTGAAGGGGCAACCTTCTTTCATATGCGTATTTTGAATACGGAAGGAAATGTAGTTTTTAAATCTTCGGACCCGAATGCCAAATGGGATGGGGCTGATAAATATAAAGGAAATCAAGTTCTACAAGGAACTTATACCTGCTTCGTCGAGTATGCTTTGGCGGGTGGGGATATTCAAAAAGAAATGAAGGTTATCCATTTGCTTAAAGACTAGGTCGGCACTTGGTATTTGGTAGATGATTCCTTCATCCCTATGGGTCGATCGCGCGAGCACTAAACTGCTGCACGCGTTGCCGGATTGACTCATAGTTAATTTACACACTTCTTAAATTTTTAGCGAATGAAAAGGAAAAACATTCGACGCTTAGCCAATAGTTGGCTGATTGTCCTGGCTGTGCTGTGCGCTCAATCGAGCATTGTACTGGCCCAAAATTGCACCATTACCGGGCCCACAGAGGGCTGTGTGAATACATCTACTACGTTTAGTGTGAGCACGCAGCCCGGTGAGTCGGTATCGTGGACTACAAGTGATAACCAGTCGGCAACTGGTGGTACTGCGCAGTTCACATTCAATGCACCGGGGAATATTATTCTTACGGTGAAAGTTTCAACTCTTGGTGGCTCTAACTGCTCGCAAGATTTATCCTTTACGGTGCACGATGCACCCAAGGCAGCTTTCAAACTCTTATCTGACCCTACTCAATGTTATTCAAATAATTATTTTGAATTTGAAGACATCTCTACTCCAGGATCAGGAAGAAGCATTACGAATTTGGAATGGGTATCGTGCGGAATTTCAGCTACCCATTCTACGGCAGGCTCTATATTTCAGGTGAGCTATCCGCAAACTGGTGGAGGTTGCTGTGGTACCTTCCTACGGGTGGAAAATGACAAAGGGTGTATATCTGATTATCAGGTACCAGATGTTGTTTGTGTCACACCAGATATTGGAGCAGACTTTTCTACCAACGCCACAGCTTCATGCGGACAAACTGTTGTGCCCATTCAAAACACCTCTACAGTGTCGTATAATCGGGTTCAAAAATTCTATTGGGACTTTGGTGACGGAACAAGCTATACCTCAGGTAGTGATCCTTCCGTGGATTCCTGCTATTGGTCGCCGACCCATGTTTACGAAGGCCATGGATGTTTCGATGTGACATTGATTGTACAAGACGACTCAAACTGCTACGATACCATGTTTAAACCGGGTTTTGCCTGCAATATCAATCCCAAATTGATGATTGAAGAAACAAATGGTAAAGATGCACAGTGCTTCACTGGGAATACTTTTGTTTTCACCCATAATATAGACCCATTGAATTGGCCACTCTTCTTTGCTTGGTCATTTGATGATCCGCCTTCAGGAACACTCAATACCGATACCCGAAATTTCAAAAATGCACCGCATAGTTTTACAGCACCCGATATGTATACTGTTTCCATTCAGGGAACCATTGCGGGATGTGCATTCTTTTCTACCATAGATATACTGGTGAAGGGGCCAATGGCAGCTATTGACAATAAAGTAATTGGTGATATAGTGGATGATACACTTCGCCATCAATGTCAGATTAGGGATACCATCTTTATGAAGAATAATTCCTCCTTCTCCTTTAACGATAACAATATTCTAGATGATAGAGGAGGAGCTGTTTTCTTAAAAGAAAACAATATGGTTCTCTTGGAGCTAAACCCGCAGGTACAGGCAACAGAGAATGTCATTGATGTCTTTATTTGGGGGAAGGATACCATGGGAGTGGTCGAACTTCCATTGATGGATCCAGCGAACATGTTATTCTTAAAGCATAATTTAGTCATGTTCGATAATTTTTTTGGCGCCTGGGGAGCTCAGCGTCAGGATGATCATACAAGAACCGTTTGGGACTTTGGCGATAATACAGCGCCGCAGTGTACCACTTGGACGAAATACATGCAAAATGTGTGGGATGTAAATGGTGAATGGATGAATTGCAACTACTCACGCGACCCAAAACCAAAACATTGGTACACACCAGGTAATGAGGGGTGTTTTACGGTGACTCTACGAATGACGGATACCACTTACCGAGGGAATGATGGTATCAATTACCCCAACGGAGGAGTGTTTAATGATACAGTGAGAATGAGTCCGTACATGCGTTTAGATTCTACCTTTGATTTTCCGCCTTTATTGGTGAGTGGTGATACCGACTGGGTGTATAGTCCATATTGTGCGAATGAAAAGCAGGATTATAATCGCGACATGACAAGGCCTAAGTTTTTTACCGGTTTTGATACGGTATTGAACCGGTGGTATTTAAATCCTAATTCTCGAACAGGCGACGAGTGTATGTCGAGCTCAACCATTTTGTTAGCACTTGAGCCACCAAATGCAGAGGGTATGATTGTAAAACCTGCTAAGTCTGTATTCTGTTTAGGATCCAACCCAACCTACGGAGTGAATTTCGACTGGTCTGGAACCACGCCTAGCTGCACCAGACAACATGTATGGATGAATTTCGACTCGCTAGCTGACCGTTTGGATAATAGTCCGATGATTCTTGATCGCTGGACTCCGCAGTCTGGATTTTTCCTCGACCCAATTACTCCGTGGACATCAGGAACTTTAAGTCAGCCCCAATATCCGAATGAAATTTATTACGACTATACAGGCCGCATGGCAGATAGCTGCGGAAGAATAACAGTAGGACTCCGTGTTCAAAACGGATTTGATCCTTATACCAAACAGCCTTGTATTGATGAGAAATGGTACCACGACATGTTGAATTATAGCAATTCCGATCCTGAGTTCATGCTGGATACAGTTTATGGATGCAGTCCTTTTGAAGTGGAACTAACATTTGTTCGCGAATTTCATGATAGCTTGGATGCACTGATGATTAATGCGAATGTTGACTTTACACTGGATAATGATTATAACAAAGGCTTTACTTATATCGACTCTATTTACCGCGATAAGTATGATCCACGCACCGGACAGAAAGTAAATTATATTTTGACTTTCTATGTCGATCGAACTGGGATTCCTAAAAAAGTAGATTCCTTGGTCTGGAGTCCAGGTGAAGGTGGCTTAGCAGGTTGTGGATCTGAGTTGAAGATTAAAACCAAACGTAAATTGACCTTCAGAGAGCCAGGACGTTATGCCATAGTTGCTACATCACGCACCAAAGATGGTTGTGATAACACTTCAAGCGTACATTACGTCGTTGTAGGCCATGTGAAAAATATCGCGCAGAATAAAACACAGATTTGTAAAGACGAAATGGTGGAGTTTACTGATACCTCCCTTTATCTCTTACTTGCACCAAACCCAATTACTGGAGAGCAGTTTATTCGCTATAATTATTGGAGAGATGCGAACCGATTCCAACACTCTAATGGCGACGCCCGCTTTCCCGCACCATTCCATGAAACGACCAATTGGGATTTTGGAACGGGCACCGGGTTTACGACAATTCGAAATAATCCAATTCCAATTACCTATACCATTCCTGGACATTATTTGGTAAAAGCTGAGTTTATTGATTCAGTTGGATGTAGGGATACCATAGAACTGGCAGTAGATGTGACCGGAGGTAAGTCAAATTTCAACTTCAATGTAAAGATTGGAAACTGCAAACCAATAATCGATTTCTTTGATTCATCATATGTTTACGACCCTTGTCGTTTGACATACGGAACCGCATGTGACAGCGTGATACGTTGGATCTGGGATTTTGGAGACGGTTCTCCTGTCATCAATACGACAGTCGACAATCCAGTTGCTCCACCAATTATCAATCCGTCGCATGTCTATCAACGTTTTGGTGACTACGATGTGAAACTGATTATTGAAACCCGGATGGGCTGTTTCGATACTTTAGTTAGAACGGTATCCATAGCTGGGCCACAGCCTCGTTTCGATTTTACCATCGATTCAATAGGTTGTGCACCCTATACCGTTTACCTTGGGAATTATACATTGGATCCTACTCCGAGTGCGAGCTGGACATGGCATTTTGGGGATAGGAATAATACATCCATTACGACCACCTCGGATACTGCCGTATATTTTACCTATACGCAAGCAGGAAAATACAAACTACTCCTTGAACAGAATGATATTGTCCCCTTAACTGGAGAGAAATGTACAGACTCATTCCCAGGTTCGCCTCGTGTGATTGAAGTAACAGTACTTCCTGAGAAGAAAGTAGACTTCATCCCGTCGAAATTGGAAGTTTGTCCGAATGAGATTATCACCTTTACCGATACCTCCGACACGACGTATACCACCTTTATTTGGGACATGGGAGATGGAACAATCATCACCTTAGACAAAAACCAAGGAGGGCGTCAGGTTACCCATAAATATGCAGGAGCAGGCGACTATGTTGTTCGACTCACGCCAGACTATACACCAAATCCAGGCGAGCCGAAGTGTAAGCAATGGAAATCATATCTGATTAAGGTGCGAGACGTAAATGCAAACTTTACCATCGATACAACGGGTATGCCGCTGTTCAAGTT
>Ga0100380_10006232_pt1 | contig 12185 bp, 9 predicted proteins | sample CryGeymeta201504_FD_80417 | JGI IMG/M metagenome (GOLD analysis project Ga0100380, IMG submission 80417) | Groundwater microbial communities from Crystal Geyser aquifers in Utah, USA - Crystal Geyser metaG 2015-04 | ecosystem: Environmental > Aquatic > Deep subsurface > Groundwater | place: USA... | reverse complement strand
GTAATTTAGATTGATTATTTTACAAGGCGGGAAGGATTGATTCTATTGACTTATCAGACACTGTTTATTCTATCTTGAGCAAGCTTCAGCCAAAAGACTGCTGCTGTTTCAATCAGCTCGTCTTTGAAATCGAATCGAGGGTTATGAAGAAATACTTCGTCTTCAGTTTTTTTAGTACAGAAAAAGAAAAATGCTCCCGGGCGGTGCTGTGTGTATACTCCAAAATCTTCACCAGCCCTGAAAGGAAGAGTACCCGCACTAACTCTATCTTCACCGAGGTATTCCTTGGCTACCCGAATTACATTTTCAGCTTCATTCTTTGTATTGCTTGTGAGTTCGAAGGACTTGATATCTTTTTCTACCTTGAAACCCTTTTTCTAGATAGAGCTGAGGAGTTATTAAATTTTGTGAATGATTTTGTTTTGGGTTTCATTGTCAAATGTTCGGAGAGTACCTTATACCCTTGCACTTTCGCCAATCACATTAAATCTTTCTCCAGCATGGAAAACGGGGAATGTACAAGCAAATTATCTTTTTTCGACATTTTGAAGATAGTCAACATAATTTTTCATTTAAGTATGGAACCAAATGCCTTACCAGATAGCGACCTTCAAACCTTCGGGAGAACTACCGTGTCCACCATCACCTATTATATTGATTCTGATTGAAGTAGGGCGGGCCATTACTGGGCCTTCTTTGCACCAGATGTCCCCGAATTTTCCAACAGGCCAATTATGGAATCCATAAACTTCATCTACCCCTTCCAAACATCCCTGCTATACCATAAACTTTGCTCCATTGGCTGTTTACTCTGCAGGTTGAAAAAGCAGCCTGATTTTTTTATTTTTCGGAATGTTCGCTTCTTCCTTCAAAAATAGAGGAACAAAGCCAATGAGGCAGGCTATGTGTCCATCATGGCCACACATGTGAGCTTTACCGACATTTTTTGAAACGTAGGGAAGATTTTAACTAAGCTCAGTCATTGGCAAAGCATCAATGTCTGCTCGGAAAGCCACACAAATATTTTTTCCCTTCGCTTCTGCCTTTCCCTGTAGGTCGACAATGAGTCCTGTTGATTTTTGACCTTCCCTGTTGACTTATCTGATTGCCTCTTTGGGGACACCAAGTTAAAGCAGATAATTTTTTATTCGACTGTGCGTCTCAAATTATTCGAAGGTAGTTTAAGGGTGTTGGTGAATCAATTGTCTGAAGGCAATAACCTTTTAGAGAGTTTATTTGTCCATTCGTAAAATAAGATATGATTATATTATTAAAGCAATTCATTTATTTACAATCAAGAAGTTCTACAATATCCCGTTTCACGCAATTAAATTTATTCTTTCAGGTATTTGGATTTATAGAATCAGAAATTATTGATAAATAAATGTTCAATCAACATCAAAAACCTTCATCGTCAGAGTCAACTCCAGACTGAGTTTCATATCTGAATAAGCAGCAACTTACTGGCAATCAATATAGCAGTATGCCCCAGGTCGAAGCATTCAGTTGGTCCCGATTCATGATTTATTTATTTTATGACCTGTTGTGTCATGTGGAGCGGTGATATTGCCAGCAATCTAATATAGAATTTCATGGCTATCGTCAAAAGGGAGTTTATGAGCTTATAGTCATAGTCTAAATGTTTGTATCCCAGAAGATTTTAGCCGTAGTAAACCATCGCCTTTCTGAATTATTTGGTGCTTATATCCTTCTTTGTACCGAACCTACATAAAACTCCTGATACTTGTTTCTTGCCATTGAGTTTCCATAGTCGATCAGAGCATTTAGTTTGTCCGCAGTTTAATGAGTAAGACTGTTGAGGACAGGATATGCATTAAAGTGGAAATTGTATTCCTATCTAATAACAGTATTACTGATGAGTCGATTACAGGATACTTGTGCTACCTTCGTTTTTCAATGATTCTGTACTCAGAAAGGATTTTCGGCAAACCTTTATGAATCTATCGGTAAAGCTCCTGTTTTGCCAGCTATTAGCCTATAACTTTCATGTAGGATTCGACCTCCTCCTCAACACTTGAAACCTTGATAAATTTGCTCTTTGGGCTTTCATTTTTCTTAGCAGATAGCTCCACTTTTTCAATCTAGGATAATACATTTTAGTGGCTTTCGGTGTTAGTAAGTTCTTTGTCACCATGATTTTGATACTTCGATATGGTTTCTAGCATTTATCTGAACATGTTCGAATGAATCTCAAGGGGCCATTCCTGATTGACTCCAATTCCCAACGCAATAGTTGAAAGCTGATGGGAAAAAGCCAATATTTCAATGCAAACAGCAAGCTCATCTTGACTCCAGTAGTTGTCAGATTACTCGAGTATTTCCGATATGACACTTTCATTAATTTACCAAACAGACCTTGCCATGATGTTATTCAACTTGAAAAGGTCTTTGTACTTTGGAGGAAAAGAGCCCTCAAAAATCCATTTATCTTAACCTCCCATTTTTCTGTACAGCCAATAGTATCGAGCCATCAGATAAGTGCAACCGAGTTCAGTGGCCCCACATAAGGCCAAAAAATATGCTATTTTACAATCGATTTTTCCTCCTCCAAAAATACTGTCTTCAACTTCACACTTCTTCTCAAAATATGAGGGAAAAAAAAGAAGAAATCGTTCAAGGTGAGGGATGAAGCCGAATGTATCGAAAAGGTGATCCAGCAGGTTGCCTAAGGTGCTTGGGACAGGCAAAATGATGACATCAGAGTAAGCTTATTTTTAACCCTTGAGATATGAGGCAACATCGATGAGGCTTACAAAACTGTCATTTCCGTAAAATTTTGATATTGGTGGCTATGCGAGTTCAGGCACTTTCTTATTTCGATAGCGATTGTAAGCTTCTGTTATTTGGGACTTGTGACAACGAAAGCAAAAATTGATCATGTAAGTTTCGTGCTTTTCTTTGCTGTAGCACTTGTCCAAAAGGTTTAAACTCGATTAGATGTTATCGGAACGGTGAGGAAAAAGTTTAATCAGATCCTCCTATGCTTCGGCTGAGAGATTTTTAGAACCGGGTTCAGATTCCATATTAAACTATAATTTTGTACGATAGTGCATATTATCTTTATATGCAAACCTCGACATAGTAAATCAACAACTACTCCCTACAACACCATCAGTAAGGGTCAGCATAATGCCCAGTATGCTGCCTTGCCTATGACCATCTCTATTCGGTGGCTGAATGCTCTCATCGCTTCTGCAAGGAATGTTCAATTGCTCATATTGATGCCCAGGCAGGAAATTTTGCATAAGCTCAGTGTCTTCAGGAAGGATGTAAGGCTCCACTAGGCAAAAACTTACCAATCTATGAATTTCTAAGCGAAACAACGATATACAAACTCAAGCAGTATGAAGCATATAAGTTTCTTCAGAAGCACCCTGACCACATCAGTTGCAAAACAAGGGACTGTCCTGGTGTATTTCGTATAAAGGAAGCCAAATGTGGTACTTGCAAGGCCTAACACTGTAAAAAATGTTTGGAGTTGAAGCATGAAGGAAAGTGTATTGTAAGCGATGAAGACAAGCAAATGAAGAAGCTTAACTTTCAAAAGTGTCCATCGTGTAAGGTATGGGTCTAGAGGAACAAAGGGTGCCAGTATATGCAATGTAAATGTGGGACAGATTTTTGCTATCGGTGTGGCTCATAGTTCTCAAAAGATCCATGCAGAAAACGAGATATGTGGAATCAATAGATCTAAATACGGCAACTGCTGAAGAATATGCCAAACATTTTCACAACTCAACCTTTGGATATGATTCTTCTACTTCCTAGATTGGTTGTACTTCTTCTCATTCTGACACCCTTGACTCTGATCATGTGTATTGTGCCTCTAGTATTCATTGTTTCAGGGTTCGCATTGGTTGTCATGTTATGCCTTCCGCTAAGCTTTTGTGAGCCGATCAACCAGAACCCAAATCCATGTTCGAGACTATGTTTGAGCATCATTCTTCTTGCCTTTTACCCCATACTTTCAGTCTTCTGTCTGATGGTATACATGATAGGCATCATACTGTACCCTTGCTACAGAAATCGTGACCATCACGGAGCATATGATGGTCTGGATAAAGCCGTTTCAGGCATCACAATTTGTTACCTTCAGATAGTTAATTGTCTGATGCACTGTATATATTGTGGATGATAATTATATTTTTCATGGTTGGAGGGTAACAATATAGTAGATATCAAGATTGATGATCAGATGATGCTATAGCAGAGTCTGATAATCAAAGAAATCCATTATAATTATGGCCGTTTTGTGGGATCAGGGTCCAAACATTTTGCTATAACAATCAACATAAAGTTTATTCCCTCTCCTTGTATTTCATTTTCTTCAGGAGTGAAAAGCCATCGATTATGAATCTACCTGTTTTTGAAAATCATATCCCCTTATTTGGCATATGTAAAGCAAAAGGGGGCTTTTTGATAGAAGAGTAGATGAAGAATAACTCCCAAAGAGAACACATCACTCTTGTAATTGAACTACTTTTGAGGGACATAATTTTCAGGAGCACTATACGGTGCGGTTATTCCTGGTTTATATCCATCTCCTGATGCCTCAACGTTGATATTTTTGTGGAAAGATTCTCCAAAGTCTATCACTTTCAATCTCTGAAAATTCTTCCTGGTCTGAACCAGTATGTTAGATGGCTTGAAATCAAGGTGAGCAATCTAGTATTCAGCTATTTTTTTTAGAGCCTAAGTTAGTTAAAAGGCAAATTTTAGGCGAGTCTTGAGCGATATCGTGGCGTGATAGTCTTAAAGAAATCTCTTGAGGGTGAAGTTCTCGCCGTATGTTTCGATTGACTCCTGGATCAAATCATAATATTTTAGGTTTTTGTTCTGGTTGCAAACAAAATAGTATTTTGGGAAATATTTTGGAGAAACACTTTTAAGTTCTTTCAAAATTGCAATTTAATGTGGGACTCGAGGATTTGGGTTGTTGGCCACTCTTTACCTCTTCAAGACAAATACTGACTTTGAATACTATTATTTGCTATACAAGCCATCCCCTTCTAGAAAGGGTTGGTTTGCAACTTTATGTGAATCCAGCATTTTGTATGACAAAATGGCCTTGTAGACATCCGAAAAACCTCCTTCAGCTATTTTATGCCTTATGTCAGCTGGTTGATCATTTTTCAAAAAGATATGGTTGACAATCCAACAGGTGTCAGCTTTCGAATCTTATTTTTTGCTATCCTGCATCAAAATAATATTTTTTTTTTATTCCTGACTGAAGTATGGTTTTAGATTATCACGGCTGAAGCTTTAATTTACGTTCAAGTAGTTGGAAACGCTTTGAATATTTTCATCAAGTTCAATAAAATTGTTCTCTCTGCTTCTTAGGGTGTTACTCTCTTATCTATTTTTCCTCTGTATGATGGCGTCACTGCCGTTTTCAGCCTATAGATTGGGAATAATGTGGAGATAACTAATAACCTTTTAAATTATCTTGACTTATTTCCTATTGCTCTCTTCCAACTGATTCACCAGGAATGAATTCGGCAAAGGCTGTGAAAGTTTGGTAAGTTGGTATATGACTTAATAGGCGCGAGATTACCGAGAATTCAAAAACTTTTCCAACATCCTCTCAAAATACTCCACAGTTTATGTAAATTTAGCTGGGTGATTCAACAATGACTTTACGTTGTAATTTATGGTGCTTGCCATCTGGACAGTTCCCTGAGCAGTTATCCTGTAGTTCATAAACTATCTCAATGCAAGCCCATTAGCTCTAAAAGCAAATTTGATCGCTAGCAGTTTACACCTCTATGAAGTAATCACAAAATAGGTATCATTGGGGCCGACAATGTCGTAGTTAATTGTGGCACTCTCCTGAGCCATGTTGACTTTGATGGTAAGGATGAAAGACAACTATCGATAAACCTGATGCAGTAACGAGGAGATCACTATTGATTTGTGATCGTTTGTTGTTTTAATGCTGTATTGACTGCCAGCATTTTTAAACCTGGAGACATTTTTAATCCACGATTAAGAACAAAATTCTTGACTTTTTTTCCTGCTTTTAACTTCCTTGAATTTCATCTAGTTGGCAACACATTGAAAATAGTTGTCCATTCCATCAAGTAATAAACTCATTGTTTTTCCTTAATCTTTTAGCTATTGTTTATAATTATAGTTTATCATTTTATAGGATAGCTTATTTGATATGTTAATGATACAATGATACAATGATACAATGGTGCAATATCACAAAAGATAGACAGCCAGTATAAATATCAAAGTATTGAGCTCCTCCTCTTGAACTTTTCTTTGATCGATTTTATGATTATTTCTGATTCATTCCTCCCTGAATGCCTTATCATGCTGTAAAATATACCCCTGTCTTTTACTAACTCGTATGGGCTCCCTTCCTCAATAATCGTTCCCTTTTCCATCACTAAAATCCGATCATAATCAACAATTGTGTCTAACCTATGGGCAACAGTTATCACCGTAGCATTCTAAAATTTCTCCCTGATCAACTTCTGTATGAAAGTATCAGTCTCAGTATCAAGATTTGATGTAGCTTCATCAAGCACTAGAAATTTATTCTTGGTCAAGAGCAATCGAGCAATACAAAGCATCTGCTTCTCTCCCATTGAGAACATTTAGGACTTGTTGGATATCTAAGTCTTCAGCTTGTTGGGGAGTTTCTCAACAATGCTCTTGAGGTTTGTGTCTTAAAGTGCTTGCCATAACACTTCTTCAGATATTATTCCAGAAGGGTCAAGATTTTACTTGAGAGTTCCAGTAAAAAGAAAAGGCTTTTGGTGAATAATAGAAATATGCTGTCTGAGAGAGTGTAGGCCCATCTCGAGGGCATTGTGACCTCCGATTTCGTATTTACAACCAAGTTAAGGCTAGACCATTCGAAAAAGTGCCTTGATGATTGATGATTTTCCTGCTCCTGAACGTCCAATGATAGCTATTTTTTGTCCTTCTCCGATATAAAATGATAAGTCATTCACAATAGAAGGTAGATTGTTCTTGTACTTGAAGCGGAGGTTCTCAATTTTAATAGTTGGTTTTTCTGGCCATAGCTGGGAAACAACATCTTCATCTTTGCTGGCAGCTTGAACTTCTTTCTCTAGCCCGATTGTCTTATCATATTATGTGCGAAGTTATTTCTCTTGACCAAACAATTAAAACTGAAGGATACGCTGAGCGCTGACTAAATAGCTTGCGACTGACATCATTTGCTTAAGCATGAATTGAAGAGTTTCACATATCGATATGAGCAATAAGACAGACACTCCATAATCTCCGATATCGTAAGGAGGAAGTACCTCAATACCGATCCACATCCCAGCCGCCATCAAAAAAAGAGCAGCAATTGACTGATAAAATCCAAAACCTCTTGAGACTTGATCTATAGCAATGGATGCCTTGATAGATTTGTTGACAATTTATGAAAATTATTGGATCTTTGCCTACCTTCGATTGTACAGTTTGATTTGAGTCAGCCCATAGATAGTTTCGTTGTAAAAATGAAAAATGGGCCCTTTTTGGGAGAGATCTAGTTGCTTGCATGACAAAAAGGCTTACCGAGAGTACATATAGAAGGCTACAACAATGGCAATCAAGATACCTACTGGAATAGCAAAATAAGCGTTTTAATAGACCATGTTTAAGATAGCTGTGATGATGAGAATGGGGCCAACAGCAGAGTCAATACAGGCAATCACCATCGAGTTGTCAAGAATTCCAAGGTCAGTCGTGAATTTATTGATCAGAATACCCGAAGATGCCTAGTCATAGAAAGAAGATGGAATCCTGAGGAAAGAATGTATCATGTTCTCGTGAATTTTTGTAGTGCTCATGACGATGCATGTATTGACAAGAAATTACTTCAAGATGAGAATAACTAGATTGAGAAGTGCAAGGAAACCAAGAGTCCCCCAAAATTTGACAAAACTACCTCCAAAAAAATCATCATTGCCAACTTTTACATTTTTGTAGTCAGTCAATAGTCTTAGAAACATGAGAATTATTATTTCACTGGCGACTAGCAGAACAAAAACCAGAGGAAGAAGAAAGTAGTTTAGTTTTTCAGCAAAGAAAAATTTCTGATATGTTTCACTACTAACCTTAGTGGTGTTTTCATTGTGTTCCAGCAAAGCATGAGGATCAGGAGGCTCTTCATTGGTATTTGTGCTTTCATATACTGACTCCTCAACTATTGACATCAGCCTTGTTATCAATAAAAAAGGATCAGCATTTTAGTTGCCTTCATCATCTTAGTCCCTGAACAGATGGCTGGTGCTGACATAATGATCCCATAAATTATTTTTTTATCCAACACTTTCAGGTGGCCCGTGATCTATGATCCTGCCTTCGCTCATAATCAGCAGTTCATCGCATGCCTTGAGGAGAGAGGCGCGATGAGTCACAAGAATAACCATTTTTTACTTGCTAAGAGGTTCAATACACCTTCGGAATATTTTTCTCGCAACTTTGATGTCAACTGATGCCAGAGGATGATCAAAAAGATAAATATCTGCTTAGGAATATACTGCCCTTGCTAAAGCCAACCTGATCTTTTCGCCGCCTGACAAGTTGACTCCTTTCTCACCAATAATGGTGAGGTCTTTGTCTGCCATCTTATCAAGATCACTCGCCAAGCAGCTCATCTTGACTGCCCTCTCGTAAAGCGTTTTGTTATATTATCGACCGAAAAGAATGTTGTTTTTGATTGTATCTGTGAAAAGAATAGCTCCTTGCTCAACATATGCCACTGATCCTGTAACAGTGAGTTATCCTGTGTAGTATGGAATTTATCCAAATATAGCTGATAAAAGGCCAGTTTTTCCTGAACCAATTTTACCAGTGATGCCATAGAGTCGAGAGGATTAAAAGTTGAAGGTGATTCCTTTCAAAGAAGGTTTATCAAATTATTTTTTCCAGAAACCATTAAAATTATCAAATTTGACTGACCCTTTGTTCAAGCTTTAAAAAGACGCACCTTCAATACTTTCCAATTTGATCGCTCTATTTTTATGTCTAGTACCCTTAGTAGCCTGAGTGAATTCAACTGGAATCATCCTAAACTATGACTAGGTATGGTTGCTTTATTCTAATTTGCCATCAGTATCGTAAAGTTTATAATCTTCATTAATGTTTATCATCGATCTTTCCTCAATGTTGAAAATCAAGGCAAACCTACTGAGAGTCACCTTTGTCTAGTAGTAAAGACCAATACCCATGACCATCAGGATTACTGAGGCCTTTATTGTCGTCCTGATCTCCATGACTGAAAAAATAGTGGGTGTGGTGAGGCCTGACGTTGTTGAGGCCATAACAAACATGGTTACAGCAATAATTAGGCCGATAGAGTTGCCGATTCCCCTCTCAACAGCTCTAAGGAAAGCAAGTTTGTTGAAACTACTGACCTCCCCATCTCTGGCATGTTTGATCAGCTTTTAAAAATTCGTTTCCCACCCATTCATTTTGATACAATTGATTCCTTCAATAAGTTGAGTGGTGATTTATATTCTTCTATCTTTCATCTGATTGACATTAGATAGATGCTACATTTTTTTTGCAGCAATTATGACTACAATGGGAACTACCAGCAATACAATTCCAAGACCGATAAAACAGGGCCAACCGATCCTCATGTATAAGATGCTGGTGATTCCTATCATCATGAAGGGAAACACTGACACTTGAATGATGGTGGCCGTTCTTTGTTCGATGAGAGTGAGTACGTTCGACAGCAAGTTGGGCAATTTATAGCGATGCTATGAGTTATTGACGACGTAGGAAGTTAGTTTAGACAATTTTGCATATAACAGCATCGCTAGGGCTGATTTTATCTTAATCGAAAGAAGGTTGGAAGTGTTGGTGGCCAGCTCCTTGAAGAGCTGAGAAAAATACCAAAAGACTGAAAGTATAGCAACATAGATGTAGGCCATGGTCTTGAAATTGTTCTCGGCTGACTGGAATAATTTCAGTAGGAACACAGAAAATGCCAATCGGAAAACTGCGTCGATATGAAACAACAACACTGCAGTTAGTATTTATGGCCTAAATGTTCTGTATATCAGCAAAAATATGTCCCCGTCGTTCAAAGGCTCTCCTTGGGGTTTTCGATCGACTATTTTTTGATAGTGCTGAGCTATCAGTTTGCTAAGAGTTACTGAGGTATCTTCAGATCTGATTTATTTGAGGTTTTTGGTGGTGATGACCTGGCTGCTGGAAGGCAATTGGTCTATTTACTGTTTGACGTGAGTGAGGTATTGCAGTGTATGGAAGAGGACTGAGTTTCTTTCGAAGCGGTTGTATTTATTTTCGAAGTTCTCGGCATATTGTAACTCGTCCTGTGTGAGATGGTCAAAATCATTACTGAGAAAGTCCATCTTCTATTTTATTTAAATCGCAGGATAAAGTATTTATAATGTTCTATTTCCAACATTCCATCCCAGCTATCGCAATCACAATATCAATTGTATTACACATATCAAAACAACATCTCAAGCTGTCCTCATCCTCAGTCTACTATCATAATTTCTTTTTATTTTTTCCTGATCAAGATTTAATCTTCATCATCTACTAAAACAACAACTAACGTTATTTTGTTAAATAGTCAAAGAATATTCGATCAAGTCAAAAGAATAAACTCTCAAGGAGATTTTTCCTTCTTTTTCTTACTTTTCTTTGGCATCTTCTACTCTTCTTTCCCAGCTTCTCTAACGATGTTCACTATACTAATAGTTTAGAAAAGAGCCTCTACTTCCGTGAAGTTTGCCTTGCGAGCAGTCACGCATACTGATCTTAGCCTATCTTGAAGCCCTTCTAAATTTTATTTTTCATTTATGACAAATAATCTATTGAGGCCGGGAGCTTGTAGAAAAATGATCTCGCATGTTGATAGGTCATTATGGTTCTCTTTGAGAATGTGACCGACGTTAATAACGTGTTTCTTCTACTGATCACGACGAATCTGAGAACCGATTGATTGAATTGAACTGCCAGATTGTTTGTCTCGATTGAACTGACGTTCACCAGCTTTCTGCCTGCAAACGTACTTCTTGTCTGACTTGTGCAGTACACATCTTCCTCCTTAGAAAATTCCAAAGGAAAATGAGCCTCCAAAGCACAGGATAATGCCGACTCTTTTCATGCTCATAACTTTTGCCAGCTCATCTTCATAACAAATAACTGCATTTTTAGCTTATTCTTCTTTCTTCATGTTTGTTTTTTCAAGTAGTTATTTTTGCCTTTTGAGAATGGCTTCCATGCTTGAAAAATCTTGCTGTCCTAGTTGAGTTTAGTCATAGAAATGTTCATAGAGCTCATTTTCGATAAAGCTTTAGCCGAACCCACCCTTGTTATAGTTGAGAGAAGGGTCAACCATCGACCGATTGATGTAGATCAGTTCCCCACTTTAGTTATTTTTGTAGAATACAACCGTTCTGTTTTCCAGCTTCTTATTCAGGTAGTCGTTGCGGAAGGGCAGTTTATCAATTCTGGTCCAATTATGGGTCATGTTTTTGTATTTGTGAAATCTATGCAGTGGCACCTTTTCGACCTCTACCTCTATTTGTTACCTCACATCGATAGTTTACTGCTTGTTCTTTTGCTTTTTGGGTTTGTTTTTTGCCTTGCTACGAGTTGTGATGTTTTATTCGTCGAGTTGATATGCTGTTAGGATCGGCTTGAGAGTCAAGTAGTATCTCTTGCTGCTGAGAGCAAGCGAAAGAAGGTCCTGATTGTCCAGGTAGCGCAAGAAGTGACACTTCTAATCTTTTTTCAAGAGTTCTAGCAATTGGTCCCTTTTCTTAAACATAAACAAAGAATATAATACTATAGTGATTCCCATATATAAGGCCATATTCAAAATACACTGATCTAATTTATCCCAATAAGATGAATATATTCAACAAACTTAATCATACAGGTCAGTATTTGGCTGCGTTGACAAGAGGAATGTTGTATGGCTTGTCGAGCTAAAATTGAATCCTTTTCCTCGTGAGAATGTTGCTCACGATTTAGAAATTTTATTTGCTGAGAGAAACCCCCTTCAGGCTGATGAGGCTTAGACTTGGGACGTTGCTTCTTCGAAGGTCGGCAACAAAATTAAGAATGTTGTCTTATGTGAATTGATTGTAGTCTAAATTTAGTATTTGTAGAGCTTATAACTTCGTGTCTTTTAATAAACTGAGGCT
>Ga0100380_10006222_pt1 | contig 12195 bp, 9 predicted proteins | sample CryGeymeta201504_FD_80417 | JGI IMG/M metagenome (GOLD analysis project Ga0100380, IMG submission 80417) | Groundwater microbial communities from Crystal Geyser aquifers in Utah, USA - Crystal Geyser metaG 2015-04 | ecosystem: Environmental > Aquatic > Deep subsurface > Groundwater | place: USA... | reverse complement strand
AAGACTACGGATTGAGAAAAGTTGAATTGGTGTTTTAATAGAAGAGAATCTTGTTAAAATCTAAATCGCAAGTTAGCATTAAAGCTATCAACGAATGAAAATGGTTTTAAAAAGAAGGTTTAATAAAAAAAAATAAAAATTGAAACAGCGTATTTGAGTTAAACAATTGGAGAAACAAATTGTTATCGATTATGAACTTATTTTACTAACTATAAAATAGGAAAGCGTAAAACTACTTATAATGTATAAAATCCACGCGAAAATATTCATAAGAAATCCTCCAAGTATTCTCCAAGTTTTAGAACCTTTACCATCATGGAGTTGATAGTAGACAAATACAGGATAGGTAAATACAATCAAATAATTTATTAAAAAGAACTTTGGATTTATGAAAACCAAAGCGATACTAAAAGTGGATAACAATAAGTAAGTTGAAATAATATAGAGTGATGCGGTTATATATTCTCCAAAGAATATTCCCGAACGCCGGTTAAACATTTTTGCACTTAACGACATAAAAAAGACGCAAATCAAGAGAAAATGATTAATATGATTAGATAAGAAAGCCCCCGCTTCTCTCATCACACTCATTTTCGATGGTAGTTGTTGATTCCCGATTGCAGCATTGAACGTATCGATTGGATTAAAATCAAACAAAATTCTAATAAAATAATAGAAGGCAAAAATAAGTAAGAACAGTTTAAAAGGATGGTAAATGGCTGTTCTTTTACCATTAATATATTCATGAATGGTTTTGCCAGGATGTATTAGTAGACCATAGATTGTGTTAAAAACAGGCGTATTTATATCAAAAAATTGATCCCAAATTCCTATAAGTGATTCAGATAAAACTATTCTTCCTGTATTTCTTTTTTGTCCACAATGTGAGCAAAACTGACCATTAAGTTCTTGATTACAATTTTTACAGGTTACTAAATCGTTATGCATTAATCTTATTTATTGTTTTAAAAAAGGGATTAGTTAATCAAAGCAATTTACATACAATAGTAATATTCTAAAGAAATAGTTCCATTTTTAAGGTCAATTATCTTTAATCCAAATTGAGTGTTCAAATCTTTAAAGAAATAGGTATTCTGTTCAATTTTCTCAAGTTTTAAAGAATAGATGGCATGCTCTGATTGATCAGTGTCCCAATTAATATAGACTTGATCATAATAGACATCTATATTCAGAAGGAAATAAGCATTAATTAATGATATGTTTTTGAATTCATATTTATAATTCTTGCATCCATCCTTATAAGCGGTTGTAAATGTACTTTTATTTAAAAAGCTGAGCGAATCGATAGGTACATTAAAAGTAGATTTGCCAATTAAAAAGTCACGATTGAAATTGAGACTATCTAATAATCCATATTCTCTTTTTAGAAATGTATGCAAAGGTTCAAAACCATATTGATTTTTTTGAAAGGGTTTAAGTTCAGAAACTTGATTTTCTAAGACGTAACCGATTTTAGACTTAAGTTTTACTTTTAGCCATTTTGCAAATTGAAGGGTATCTTGATTGTAAGAATCTGATAATGGGAACAGAGGAGTGGTACTTAAAGCTTCTTCTTGAACAAATAAAATAGAATCTCCATAAGCTAAACGAACAATTGTAGGACTATCAAGTGCTGGTAATGTATAAATAGTGCAACTATCAGGCTCCCAAACATAAACGGTTTGATTCAAATTTTGAGAATAACAAGGATTCACAAAACAAAGTACAAAAATGAAAAGGACAATTGAACGATATTGAAATTTATCTAACATGAAACCCATTTGATTGTTATATAAAAAAAACTCCACCAATTTAAATTAGTGGAGTTTAGAAAATATTAATCTTTTAAAATCAGCTTAGCAATTGTTTGTAATTGCATGTTCGAAGTTCCTTCGTAAATCTTGCCGATTTTTGCATCACGCCAGTATTTTTCAACAGGATATTCTTTGGTGTAGCCATTTCCACCATATAAATCGATTGCCATTGATGCCACTTTTTCGGCAACTTCTGAAGCACGGATTTTTGCCATAGCTGCTTCTTTTAAGAAAGGCTGACCAGCCATTTTCAAACGAGCAGCATTGTAAACTAATAAACGAGCTGTTTCTACATCAATCGCCATTTCAGCTAATTGAAATTGAACGCCTTGGAAATCGGCAATAACTTTTCCGAATTGTTTGCGCTCTTTGGTATATGCAATTGCGCTATCAAGTGCAGCTTGTGCGATTCCTAACATTTGAGCGCCAATTCCAATTCTACCTTCATTTAGGGTTTCAATGGCGACTTTATAACCTTTACCAACTTCGCCAATAATATTTTCTTTAGGCACTTTACAGTCTTCAAAAATCAATTCACAAGTAGAAGAAGCTCTAATACCTAATTTGTCTTCTTTTTTGCCAACGGAAAATCCTTCGAAGCTTTTTTCAACAATAAAAGCGGTAATTCCTTTGTAGCCTGCTTCTTGATTAACGGTTGCAAATACAATAAAAATATCGGCTTCCATTGCATTGGTAATCCATAATTTGGAACCATTTAATACGTAGTGATCACCTTTGTCAACTGCTTTACAACGAAGAGCAAACGCATCGGAACCGGAAATTGATTCAGACAAACAATATGCCCCAACTTTACTCATTGCTAATTGAGGTAAATATTTTTTCTTCATCTCAGCACTAGCATAATTAACAAAAGCATTGTTAACTAGCGTGTTTTGAACATCCATAAAAACACCAGCTGAAGCATCTACTTTTGAAATTTGTTCAATTGCCAAAATTGCCATCATAAAAGTCCCATCGCCACCATCATATTCGCCAGGAATTTCGATTCCCATTAATCCCATTTCGAAAAACGATTTAATTACTTCGGGATCTAATTTTGCATTGTGATCCATTTCGTGAACTTTTGGGGCAATAACACTTTTTGCAAAATCGGCAGAAGCTTCCTGAAGCATTTTTTCGTCTTCAGATAAATGATTTAAGGGCAACATAAAAATCTCTATTAATGATTAAAAATAACGCCCAAAAATACCGAATTTCCAGCTGATTGTAAGCGCTTTTTTGATAAGAAAGTAAGATATGCGATTTCGAATTTCGGATTTGGAAAACGATTTTCTCGAAGTTAGATTTTGAAAAAGGATGATTTGAGACAAAAAAGAAAAAAGACTAAAGTTGAAAGCAAGTAGCTTGAAGTGTGATTTTGGAGCAATAAGTAATACGAATAAAGTCAAAAGATTCAAGTGGGAAAGCAAGAAGTCTAAACAATGGTAAATTTTAAAAATGGAAGTAATCTCAAAAACAAAAAAACAAAAACAGATATTTAAAAAGAATCAATCAATACAAAAAACGTATAAACTCCCGACTCCCGACTCCCGACTCCCGACACCTCAAACCTTACACCTCAAGCCTTTTCACAAAAACCTTCGTACCTTTGAACAGAATAAATTTGAACAAAAAAAATCACGTTATGAAACTAGATGAACTCATCGGAAACACGCCATTATTTGAATATCAACGGATTTGGACGAACAAAAAAGTTAGAATATTTGGGAAATTAGAAGGCAATAATCCTGGTGGAAGTGTAAAAGATAGAGCTGCTTATGGAATGATAAAAGGCGCTTTAGATCGAGGCGAAATTAAAGCAGGAGATAAATTAATTGAAGCAACAAGTGGAAATACAGGAATAGCATTAGCCATGATTGCGTCAGTAATGGGCGTTGAAATGACCTTAATTATGCCAGATAATTCCACTCGTGAACGTGTTTTGAGCATGGAAGCTTATGGGGCAAAAGTTATTTTAACACCTGCAGCAAAAACGATTGAATATTCTAGAGAGTTAGCAGAAGAAATGGCTGAAAAACAAGGATATTTTTTACTTAATCAATTTGCGAATGCTGATAATTATGGCATGCATTATAAAACAACAGGACCTGAAATTTGGCGAGATACAGAAGGAAAAGTAACACACTTTGTTTCAGCAATGGGAACTACAGGGACAATAATGGGCGTTTCTCGCTATTTGAAAGAGCAAAATCCAAATATTCAAATTGTTGGAACACAGCCGACCGATGGCTCAAGTATTCCTGGAATTAGAAGATGGTCAAAAGAGTTTTTGCCTAAGATATTTGAACCGAATAGAGTTGACAGAGTTATTGATGTAAGTGAAAAAGAGGCAACTGAAATGACTAGAAGAATGGCAAAAGAAGAAGGCTTATTAGCAGGAATGAGTAGTGGCGGAGCACTTTTGGCAGCTTTAAATATTGCGGAAGAACTTGAAGAAGGAATTATTGTTCACATCGTTTGTGATCGTGGTGATCGTTATTTGAGTAGTTCGCTTTTTGGATAAGTTCTGAGTGCTAATCAGTAAATGTTCAAGGGAGAACATGTTCTCACACAGAAAGGTAAATACCTTGACTATTAAATTCTATTTTTAACATATAAGGAGAAACAGTCGAACTTACTTATTGAAAAGTAATTTGGTCTACATTTGAAAAACAATTCGCAGTTAAAATAAATCGTGAGAATACTAAAAAAGTTTATTTCAGCAACAGAATCGAACATTGCACAAGATTTGAAAAGCTGAATACAAACAAAAAAAAGACTTTGTTGAATTTGGTTCATTTTTAAGTGAGAAATTTGAGCACTCTTGATAATTTCAAATTCACTAAACCAACTTCTTGTGAATTCAGTGAAAAAATCTCATTTGAAGCAAACTCTTTAAGTTTAAATTACTAAATGTTAAAATGCTTTATTAAATTGAGTACATTCGAATTCTATTAGGATTCCGCATTAGTCTGAATTGTAAGAATTTGAATTTCAAAACAGTAGAATTTTAATTTAATAAAAGTAAAACAAAATGAACTCTTATAAAATTCCCGATCAAACACGAATTGGACATGTTCATCTCAAAGTTTCAAATATTCAGCAATCGCTTGATTTTTACTGTGGATTATTGGGATTTGAGTTAATTACGACGTTTGGAACTGATGCTGCATTTATTTCAGCAGGTGGTTATCATCATCATATTGGTTTAAATACGTGGTTTAGTAAAAACGCTCCTCCTGCTTCACAAAGAGCTGTTGGCTTATTTCATACGGCTATATTGTATCCAAGCAGAAAAGATTTAGCTGTCATTTTTAAACGTTTAGTTGATGCAGGATATCCAATTGCAGGAGCCTCTGATCATGGAGTGTCTGAAGCCATTTATTTAGACGATCCAGATAAAAACGGAGTTGAATTATATTGGGATAAACCCAAAAACGAATGGCCAACTAAAGCAGATGGAAGTCTAGAAATGTTTACAAAAGCACTAAATATTGAAAGTTTGATTGCTGAGTTATCAGATAAATAAGTGAATTTCAAATTATCAGACTTCAAGTCAAAATTTGAATTGAAACTCTTTTAAAGAATCAATTAAAATGATCTTATAATTGTTAAGAGTTTTAAGGAAATAGTTTTTAATCCGAATTAAGTTTCAAGTAAAATGTTTTCAAATTAGATGAGAATCTAATTAAAAGTTCTTTCTACTGCTTTGAAGTATCCTATATTAACTAGAACAGAGTTACTGTTTTTTCATAATTAGCGATCTCGGCAAAACTAAAATGTATTTGAGCAAACTAAACGTTTATCAAGATAAAGTTTGAACCTATGTCAGTTTATATTCATTCCATAGCAACAGGAAATCCTCCATACAAATATGCGCAATCACAAGTTAGAGAGTTTGTAAAAGAGCAATTGCCAGCCGATAGTATTGCAAAAAGAATTACACATCGGGTATATACTTCATCAGGAATTGAAACACGTTACTCTGCTATTCCCGATTTATTTGAACAACATGAAGGGGAATCTTTTTTTCGAGAAGAAAGTGATAAGAAACTACAAATACCCGATACAAAATTCAGAAATGATTGGTACATAAAGCATTCAAAACCTTTATTTACAGAAGTGAGCAAAAAGGCATTAAATGATTCAGGGTTTTCAGCAAAAGATGTTACTCATTTAATCACCGTTTCATGTACAGGTTTTTACGCACCTGGACCGGATTATTTTATCGTTCGTGAATTAGGCTTAAATGTATCTGTTCATCGATATCATATTGGATTTATGGGTTGTTATGCCGCTTTTCCAGCAATGCGTTTAGCAAAAGCAATTTGCAATTCCCAAGCAGATGCCGTTGTACTTATAGCTGATTTAGAATTGTGTTCTATTCATTTACAATTTAAAGAAGACACTGATTCCATTATCTCAGGTTCAGTTTTCGCAGATGGAGCAGCTGGAATGGTGATTTCAGCTAAAAAACCAAAAAACGGGTTTGAAATTTTAGCTTTAGACACAAGTATAACCGACTCTGGAGAACAGGATATGGCCTGGACAATTGGAAATTCAGGTTTTGATATGGTTTTATCTGCTTATGTTCCAAGAATTATTGAAGCTGAATTAGGCGACTTAATAAACCCATTTCTTGAAAAACATAAACTCTTAAAAGAGAATATTCAAACTTGGGCTGTTCATCCTGGTGGAAAAGCTATATTGCAAAAAACGGAGCAATCGTTAAATATTAGCTCAGAAAAGTTAGCGTTTTCTTACTCCATTTTAAGTGAATATGGAAATATGAGCTCTGCTACTATTTTATTTATTTTGCAGAAAATACTTAAAGATGAATCCATTCAGAATACTATTTTTCCTGCATTAGCTTTCGGGCCTGGCCTAACGGTTGAATTTGGATTGATAAAAAAAATATCCTCATAAATACTTGTTTTAGCTATTTTAAATCATTGTTTTATTATTAAAAAATAACGAAATTGCACAATGCGTGTAATTGCACTGTTACTGTTTTCATTCATATCTGTGTTTAATCTTTGTGAAGTAGTAAAGGCACAAAATCCATTTGTTAGTTTTTATGGGCCGGAGCAGTATGCCGCAGGGGAAAAGAATTATGATATAACTCAAGATGATGAAGGCATTATATATGTTGCAAACTTAGAAGGGGTTTTAATTTATGATGGTAAAAGTTGGGAGTTAATAGAGGTAAATGGAAAAACAGCACGAGAAGTTATTTATTCTAAAACGTATGGTTTATTAGTTGGAACGGTCAATGATTTTGGTCTTATTAAAAAAGACAAGTTCAATAAATATTATTATGAAAGTTTAGCTAGCTTTTTTCCTGAGTCTTTGCAGCCAATTCAAACCATTTTTTCATTATATGAAGTAAATACTCAGATTTTCATTGAAACTCAGCAGTCAATTTATGTATTTGATGGTAAAAAAATTGTTGCACATCCCTTTGATACTTATATATCTCATTCTTATGAGGTAAACGGTAAGTTTTATGTTTTTACTGAAGACTTGATTTATTGCTATGAAAAAAATCAGTTTAGACCAATTCGTTCACAAACAATTGGAAAAGGGGAAAGATTGTTTCTTTTGTTTGAAGATGGGCAAGGCAAATTAGTAAGTGGCTTAGAAAATGGTAAGTTTGTTGTTTTTGATGATTCATTGGGTGGTTCTTATAAAACTTGGAATGCAAAAGCTGATACGTTCATGAAAAACTCTGATCCCTATTTATGTTTTTATGCAAAAAGGGATTATCGATATTTAATTTTCCCCAGTTATACCAATCAGGTTTATGTTTTAGATCAACTAGGGAATCCTGTTATAAAGTTAAATAGTAGCAATGGGGTTTTAGGCTCATCATTTTATAATGCTTTTGTCGATCGAGAAAAGAACATTTGGATAAGTTCAAATATGGGAGTTTCAAAAGTGAACCTCGAAATTCCATTTGAAAAGTTTGATGAACGCAATGGCTTAAGCTTACCGATAAATTCAATAGGTTTCGCAAATAATACCTTATATGTAGGAACCGATAATGGGATTCTTTTTTCAGAGGATTTGGGAAAAACGTACACGAAAATTGGTTTTGGTACGAATCAAATTTGGATGATTAAACCTTATAAAAAAGGAGTTCTAATATCTGCTGGGAATGATGGAATGGCTTATATCGAAAAGAATAAAATTATTCATCATTATGAAACACCAACTTCTGTAATGAGTTTTGCCATTTCTGAAATTGACGATTCCATTATTTATGTTGGTCAATACAGCGGTTTTTCCATCTTTAAGTTTACAGATTCAGGGTTTTCGCTAATTCGAAATTTTGATGAAATTACTGCAGATATCCGGACCATTTTGGAAGATTCAGAGCGCCGAATATGGCTAGGAACTCGATTTAGTGGCTTATTCATGATTCCATTTTCAAAATCGTTCAATCATAAACCATATCAGTATGGAACGGAATCTGGACTTTCGAGTAAAGAACATAACATGGTTTATGGAAGTGCAAGAAATCCTTATTTTACATCAAGAAATCAGGTTTATAAGTATTCAGATTCTGATAATCGCTTTTATCCTTTACAAGATGAAATTGGCTCGAAAATCAAAAAACGCTATCCAAAATTAGTAGATGATCAACAAGGAAATCTGTGGTCATTAAACGATAATATTATTATAAACAAGAAAAACCCACTTGTCTCAGATAGCACTAGTTTACTCTTTTTTAAACAAAGGCTTATCGATGTAATTGGCTTAAGCAACGATGAATATTTTATTGCATCTAATAAAGCAATTTTCAAAGTAAAGCTACCCATTTCGATTTCAACCAATGCCGAAGAATTATTATTTCGCTATGTAAAGAAAGTAGGTTCAGAGCAGTTTTACGAAATAATTAAAAATGCTGAGGGTAAAAACATAGTAGAAGTTTCAGACTTGAATGAGTCTATTGAATTGCAACTAGTATATCCTAGTTTTATTCAAGAAGAACAGATCCGATTTCGCTATCGTATTTATCCGAAAAATTCAAATTCTCAAAAACAATGGTCCGACTGGCAAAAAAATCCAAAATTAACCTTAGGGTCAATTCCATTTGGAGAATTTGTATTTGAAGCAGAAGCTTTAAATGGAATCGGGAGGTTCAGTAAAGTTATACAGCTGATTATTGATAAACCAAGACCTTTAGCTTATCAGCCTATAGCGTTTATATTTTATATTTTTCTTCTCATTCTTGTGGTTTATGGAATAGCATATTTGCGAAACAGACAGATTTTAAAGAAAAATATTTATTTGGAGAGTTTAGTTCAAATTCGAACTGATGAGGTAATAAAACAGAATGGAGAGTTAAAGCATTTGGCAGATGAGATGGCAAGAGCCAATCAGTTTAAGTCGAATATGCTAAAAATGGCTGTTCATGATTTACGCAATCCATTGTCTGTTTTGTCTGGATATTGTGAATTATTATCAGATGAAATCTCAAATGAACAAAAGACAACAGTAATTTTAAGTATGGATAAGGTGCTAGATAAATTACTTTTATCGGTCGATTCATTGTTAACAGCTGATCAAAAAGGTCCTTCTGATTTTAGTCAGAAAAAAATAAATATTGATCTTCGTTCAATTGTAATGGATGTAATTTCTGAGAACACCGTTTTAGCAAACAAGAAAAAACAAACCTTGAACTCTGATTTAGACGCAAATTGTATCATTTTGGGTGATCGTTTTCAAGTTTTAGAAGTCATTGATAATCTTGTTAATAATTCCATAAAATACTCTCCTATTGGAAGTGAAATCTCAGTGAGTTTATTTAGAAAACCAGGTGTTAATTCTAATAAAATTATTTTTAAAGTGTCTGATAATGGAGTTGGGGTAAAACCAGAAGATCAGCAACGCATATTCTCAGAATACGGACAGACAGAAAACAAACCGACAGGTGGGGAGAATTCATCGGGTTTGGGATTGAGTATTGTAAAGGAGATTGTGAATTGGCATAATGGTCGTGTCTGGGTAGAAAGTAATCCCTCAGAAAAGCCTGGCTCTACCTTTATTGTTGAGTTTCCAGCTATTTAATAGAATGTTATTCATATTGAACAATTAGTTCTATTTTGAGAACAAATTATGAAAAGAGAATTGAGGGTAGTGAACTTTTCTTTTTGCGATTTTAGCTTTTAACCTGGGTTCGGGATTAGAAATTAGAATAAAAATAGCTTAAAATAAATGTCGTCATTCTGCCCCGAAAGCGTTCTGGAAGAATTTCGGCCTAATTTGGTATTAAATCCGAGATTCCAAAATGAAGCCAAATGATATTCAACATTGTTTATTCTGGGTTTTGATTAAAATTATTCTACTAATCCTTAACCCGAACTCAGACTATTAAAACTTGAAATAATCGATAAAGCGCATTCCTCAGTTAGTTTCGCAATTTTGAAATCCATCTAATTTATTTTGACGAATTCATTTTATTTAAGAAGCATAACATCCGTATTTTCAGGATTCAATTTTAAGTGTAAAAAGATTAATTAAACCATGTTTAAACAGTTATTTCTATTAGTTGTTGTTTTGGGAACAATTGCTTCATGTTCAACATCAAATAATCAACAAAAAAACGCCGATTCTGAAATACCTTATATCGAGCGTGAATTTCGTGGTGCTTGGGTTGCTACGGTTGCAAATATAAATTGGCCATCTCGCCCAGGAATGCCAGTAGATTCTCAAAAAATTGAGGCTATTGCGATTCTAGATTCCATGAAATCTATGAACTTTAACGCTGTAATTTTCCAAGCGAGACCACAAGCGGATGCATTTTATAAATCAGATTTGGAACCTTGGAGTTATTATTTAACTGGTGTTCAAGGTAAAGCACCAGAACCATTTTATGATCCACTTGAATTTTGGATTCAAGAATCACACAAAAGAAGTATGGATTTACATGTTTGGGTAAATCCTTATCGTGCTCATCATAAAGATGGAGGCCCAATTTCAGATAGTTCTATGGTAAAAAAAATGGCTGGAGTCGTACATGAATTATCGAGTGGATATTATTGGTTTGAACCAACGCACCCTTTAACTCAAGATCATTCCTTTAATGTAATAATGGATATTGTTCGCCGCTATAATGTTGATGGAATTCACATGGATGATTATTTTTATCCCTATCCGAGTTATAATAACGACAAAGATTTTCCTGATGAAGCAAATTATTATGCCTATCAAAAAGACGGTGGAAAGCTAAGTAAAGCAGACTGGCGTCGAGATGCCGTTAATAAATTTATTAAACGCTTATATACTTCTATCAAAAAAGAAAAACCGTATGTTCAGTTTGGAATAAGTCCTTTTGGAATTTGGAGGCCAGGTCATCCAAAATCAGTTAAAGGTTTCGATCAATACGAAAAACTGTATGCTGATGCAAAATTATGGTTAAATGAAGGTTGGGTAGATTATTTTGCGCCACAATTGTATTGGAATATCAATAAAATTCCTCAAAGTTTTCCTGTTTTACTCGGTTGGTGGCAAGAAGAAAATCTTAAACAACGTCATTTATGGCCAGGAATTAGTTTAAGCGGAAGAGATAGTTCAAACATCACCGATGAAACGTTTAATCAAATTATGATCACACGTGGAATGTTGCCTAAATCTCCAGGATTAATTCATTGGAGTATTGCGCCACATTTGAAATTCCCCGTTTTTGCAAATGATTTAAGAAATGGTCCTTACAAAAGTCAAGCGTTAATCCCTGCTTCACCATGGATTGATAATAAAGCACCAAAGCCACCGCAAATAAAAGTAATGAACGATAGCGATTCATTGAAAATAGAATGGTCACATCCTGAAGCAAATAACTTATCTAAAGTGGTTGTTTATAAACAGTATGATTCAGGTTGGGTGTATGAAATATTTTCAGCTGATTCGCCAACAATTACTATCGCGACTCAAAAAGAAATGAAAGTAGCAAAGCCAATTGTCGTAAAAGTAGAGCCGACACAAGTGCTTACAGATACAACAGCAGTAAGTAACCCAATGGCAGTAGCTGATTCACTTCAACAAGTTGCTGTAGAAAATACGAATGCAAGCGATAGTTTAGGAATGTTAGCTTCAATAGAATCGAAAAAAGTAGAACCAATTATAGGTCTTAAAGAATTTGAAAACATTTTTAAAATACGAGTTCATGTAGTAGACAAAGCTGGAAACATGAGCAAAGCTGCAAATTGATTTTTGACAGCTATATTTTAAGGAATAAATGAAGCCCGGTGTTAAACTTAACCCAACTTGAAAATCCATCCCTCACTCCACCCCTAAAAATCAAGTTTTTTGCACTTTTTTTTGCTTTTTTTACCGAGTTAATTTACGTAACTACTTGTTATTATTGATATCTTATTTT
>Ga0100380_10006212_pt1 | contig 12208 bp, 12 predicted proteins | sample CryGeymeta201504_FD_80417 | JGI IMG/M metagenome (GOLD analysis project Ga0100380, IMG submission 80417) | Groundwater microbial communities from Crystal Geyser aquifers in Utah, USA - Crystal Geyser metaG 2015-04 | ecosystem: Environmental > Aquatic > Deep subsurface > Groundwater | place... | reverse complement strand
GCTCCACACGGCTGCAGAAGGGGCACTGGAAGTCGCTGAAGATCACCATCGTGACCAGCGCGTCGGCCGGGCCCTTGACCGGCTGATCGGCCGTGACGGGCACGTTGTAGCGTTCGATGCCGTCTTCCGGAGCGGCGGGGGCGTTGGCGCCGGGAGCGTTGGCGCCTTGGTCGCCCGTGAGCTCGACCGCGGCGACCTCTTCGCCCGCGGTACCCGAGTCGCTGCCCGTGAGATGACCGACGGCGAAGCCGCCGACGAAGGCGATGAGTATCGCCAGGATTGCTGATGCTTTGTTCATTGCAGAAATAACCTCTCCGGCGTCCTACGCCGGTGAATCATATGAAAACGAAATGCTGTCGAGTCGGGCCCGGAGAGATCATTCTCTCTCGAGCCACCTTGCGGAGGAGGCCGTCGGCCCTGGTGGGGCCGCGCGGCCACGCGAGAGCGCGCCGGCATCGATGGATACGTGCGCGCTCAGCTCCGAGGGGGTCGGTCGAGCCTTCGGCGATGTTCCGCCCGAGGGCGTTGAAGTCTTGGCCAGCCGAAGGGCGCCTGCGTCAGCCGCGGCGCTGCGACCACGAGCCCGGCGCTCGGCTCGGAGGCAGGCGCGGGCACGATCGGCGCGTTCGGAGTCCGTTCACTCTCGCGCATGGGCGCGCAGCGAGGATCGTCCGAGTCCTCACACCACAGGGGCTCGGCCGCGGCATGCGCCAGCGCGGCCAATCCGTTCGGCTGCGGTGCGCCGACGGCCGAGACGTCGCCCGAGGCCATCGGGTACAGGTCCGGCAGGAAGCTCGACCGCAGCTGGGACGACGCGCCCAGGCAATCCTGGGCCTGGGCCTCGGAGCCCAAGGACAAGAAGGCGGCCGTCAGGGCCAGGGTGAGGAAAGCGCGCGGCATGGGAGCGGGGCGGAGTCTACAGCCGGCCCCATAGACCGCAAGGCCCGCACCTTGGGATGCGAGCCTTGCGGAGGGAGGGGACATGAAGGAGAGGTAATCGGAGGAAGAAGCCGCACCGGCTGGAGGGTGGAGAGGACGGCGTCGATGCGGCTCCGACCTCCGATGTTCGTGTATGCAACACCGCGGGGACCTAGACATTCCAGGTCCCTGTTCTTTTTCTTCCGGTCCAGGTCGAACGGGCGAATGAGAGCCCACGCGGGCCGTTCGGTGCAGGTTTCGGGACTCCCCCACACCTTGGTATATGGTCTCTCCATGGCCCCGAAGCCCAACGCTGGCCGTCCGCGCATGCCCGAACCGGGGCAGCTCCTGGCGGGCCGCTACCGTGTTGGAGGGCGCCTCGCGGCCGGTGGCATGGGCGCGGTCTTCGAAGCGCGTGATGAACAGGCCGGAGAAGACGTCGCGCTGAAGCTCCTCCATCCAGAGCTGTGCATCGATCGCGAGATGCACCGCCGCTTCCGCCGGGAGGCTTCGATCCTCGCCTCGCTCTTGCATCCGGCCGTGGTGCGCGTGAAGGACGTGGGGGAGACCGCGGATGGTCTGCTCTTCACGGTCATGGAGCGCCTGAGGGGAGAGACCCTGCTCGCCCGCATCGAGAGCGCGCGCTTCGTGGACCCTCGTGAGCTGTGGCCCATCGTCGAGGACGTGTGCGCGGGGCTGGGCGCGGCGCATGCCCACGGTGTGCTGCACGGGGACGTGAAGCCCGCCAACATCTTCCTGGTCGAGGACGAGGCCGGGCCTTCGCTCACGCGGCGCGTCGGCGCCAAGTTGGTCGACTTCGGCACCTCCAAGGTGCACGGGCTCGAGCGCCTCACCCGTACGGGGGAGGTCGTCGGCACGCCCACCTACATGGCGCCGGAGCTGCTCACGGGGCAGGGCGCCATCGACGCGCGCATGGACGTCTACGCCATGGGCGTGGTGCTGTACGAGGCGCTCGTGGGGCGGCCACCCTTCGTCGAGCGGAACCCGGGGCGCTTGATGTTTCGCATCGCCACGGGTCAGGTCGATCCGCTGGGGGAGAAGCGTCCCGACCTCTCGGACGCGCTGCGACAGGTCGTGGAGCGGGCCATGGCGCCGAAGGCGGTCGAGCGCTTCGCGAGCGCCGGAGAGCTCGCCCAGGCCATGCACGAGGCGGCGTTTCCATGAGTCGACGCAGCGCCCCGCGAGGGAAACAAGAGGCCGCCGTCTTCGAGGCCAAGCGTGACGCGCCCGTGGTGGCCTCTCTGGCGCAGGCCATGGGGATGGCGCTCGGTGCGGATCGCCTGCATGCGCTGGCGGACTACGCCGCGTTGGTGGCGATGTGGACCCGGCGCGTGGATCTGGTGGCCACGCGAGGTGCGCGCGAGCTCGTGGAGTTGCTCTTCCAGGACGCCTTCGTGCTGGCTGCGTCGAACTGGATCCCGGAGGGTGCGCGTCTCGTCGACGTGGGCGCGGGCGGCGGTGCGCCCACCCTGCCGCTGGCGCTGCTGCGTCCGGATGTCTCGGCGCTCTTGATCGAACCTCGCCAGAAACGTGGAGCCTTCCTGCGCACGGCCACGGCGAGCCTGGGGCTGGTGGGGCGCGTCCTGGTGCACGAGGGACGCGTGGAGCCCGAAGCGCCCGCGACGGATCTCGGCGACTTCGACCTCTCGCTCTCTCGCGCCACCTTCGCCCCGGAGCTGTGGGTGCCGGCGGGCCTCGCCCTCGCGCCCGCGACCGTGGCGCTCCTGGGCGCCGCCGAATGGCCCGAGGAGATGCGCGCCCCGACGGACGCGCGCGACTACGTCGTCCCGAGCAACGGCGCTCGCCGGCGCGCACTGCTCTTCAGGCGCGACTGAGCAGAGCTCCTCCGCGCGGGAAGAGGCCGAGCCATCTCGAGTCAGGCGCTACAGCGGGCGGGTCAGGCGCTACGGTCGTCGGCCACGGCGGCGGCTCTTCGGCTGCTCGCCATCCGCCGGCATGATCTGGATGCGGCGCTGCATGCCCTGTCCTTGGGACGCCGTCGTGACGCCCTCGAACTTGGCCAGGGAGAGGTGGATGACCCGCCGATCCCGCGCGCTCATGGGCTCGAGGGTGACGACTTCGCCCTCGGTGACCACGCGCTTCGCCTCACGTCGGGCCATGCTGATGAGCCCGTTGTCGTGGCGTTCGCGGTAGTCGCCCGAGTCCACCACCACGTGACGGCGACCGTCCGGGAAGCGGTTGACGATCTTGTTCAACAAGAACTGCAGCGCGTCTAGCGTCATGCCCTTCTTGCCGATCACCCGTCCCACGTCGGGACCATCGAGATCCAGCACGATCTTCTCGCCGTCTTCACGGATGTCGACGTCGACGTCGAGATCCATGCGATCGAGAATCTCTTCCAGGATCCCGGCCGATTCCTCGGCCTTCCCATCGCCTGACTGGCCTTCCTGTCCGATGGGCGCGCTCTTCGCGTCGACCTCGTCCAGGAAAAGGGCACCGTCGCGCGGCTCGTTCTTACGCTCGTCCACGGCGTTTCCTCGTCTTCGTTCGCTTGGTTGTTGAGGCACGCTCATCCGCGTCGGCTGGCTCGGCCTCGGCCTCTGCCACCGTGGGCGACGCCTGCTCCAGCTTGTGCTGGATATAGCGCTGCTGCCCGATGCCCAAGGCGGAGTTCGTGACCATGTAGAGGCAGAGTCCGGCGGGCAGGAAGAGCATGAAGAAAGTGATCATCAGCGGCATGAAGTACAGCATCATCTTCGCCTGGGCTGCATCCATGGTCGAAGGCGTGAGCTTCTGCTGTACGAACATGAGTCCCCCGAGCATGAGCGGGAGGACGTAGAGGGGGTCGGGAGCGGAGAGGTCCGTCCACCATAGGGTGAAGGGGGCATGGTACAGCTCGATGTTGGTCGAGATCGAGCGGTAGAGGGCGAACCATATCGGCATCTGGAGCAGGCTGGGGAGACAACCCCCCAACGGGTTGATCTTCTCCTTCCGATAGAGCTCCATCATCGCCGCGCCCTTCTTCTCGCGGTCGTCGGCGTAGAGCTCGTTGATGTGGTCCATCTGCGGCTTCACGAGCCGCATGCGCGCCATCGACTGGAAGCTCTTGTGCGTCAGCGGCAGCAAGATGAGCTTCACCAGGATGGTCAGCAGGATGATCGCGACGCCCCAGTTGCCGACGCCGCCGTGGATGAAGCGGAGCAGGGCCGTGAGGTATTTGCCGATGAAGGTGAACCAGCCCATGTCGACGAGCTGGGTCAGCCCGTGGCCGGCCGTGGTCAGAGCGCGCAGATCCTTCGGGCCCGCGTAGAGCGCCGTGCGGTGCAGGCTCGACTGGTGGCTGGCGAGCTCGTCGCGCGGGTAGACGAGGCGCGCCTCGAAGAGGGTTCCGTCGGCGTCTGAGCTGTCCGATGCGAAGCGATCCTCGCCCTCCACCTGGCAGCGCTGCGCTGGCGCGCCGTCGGGCGTCATGGCGAAGGCGAAGTAGGTGTTCTCGATGCCGACGAGCTCGACGTCGGGTCCGAAGCCCATGCGGTGGTCGAGCGCCCCGCGATCGAAGCGCTTCATGCCGTGCTCTTCGGTCACGCACATGGCGTGGGAAGCCGCAGGCGACGGGCCACCCAAGAAGCTGCCGCTCTCGTCGGCGCGGCGCACGTAGCGATGTGCCGTGAGCTCGAGGCGCACAGGTCGCGTCCCGGCCGACAGGTTCGTGACGCGGGTCGTGCTCCACAGCTCGTAGTCGGCGCGCCCCGCCTCGACGCGCTGCACGACCTCGAAGCCGTCGCCCTGCCAGCTGAAGCGCACCGCACGATCGGAGATCTGTTCGCCGTGCCAGACCGCGTCCGCCGGCATGTGCACGCCGCGTAGGGTCGGCCTGAAGGGCGTGTATTCTTCCCGATCCGTCGAGACCAGCTCCATGGGCGAGCCGGTCTCGTCCTGGAACTGGTCGTGCGTCAGCTTCAGGCTCGTCACGCCCGCGGTCAGGTCCGTGAGCGTGACCTGCATCGCGTCCGTGCGGATGTGGAAGAGGTGCTGCTGATCCCGGCGCGCGCGGAGCTCGTCCTCACTCAGGGTCGGGGCGTGCGTCTCGGGCGTCGCGCTCGGAGCGCTCGGCTGGGCGGTCCCGCCGTCCGATGCCTGGGCCGTGCCTGCGTCCGCGGCTGCCGTCGGCGCGACGGGCGCGTCCGGGTGATCGCCACCGTACATGTCCATCAACGCGACGCCGCCGGCGACCAGCGCGGCGATCATCAAGAGACGCGGGAGATTCGTCTTGAAGTCATCCATGGGCGCCTCCTTCATGGACCCCGGTCACGGCATCCGCGTCCGGGCCCTCTTCGTGGCCGTCGAGGGTGAGGGGCGGCGGATCGTAGCCACCCGCATGGAAGGGGTGGCAACGACAGACACGCTTCACGCCGAGCCAACCGCCGCGCGTGGCGCCGAAGCGCTCGATGCAAGTGGCCGTGTAGCGTGAGCAAGAGGGTTCAAAGCGGCAGACCTGGCCGATCAAGGGCGAGAGGGTCCACCAGTAGATGCGAATCAGGAAGAGGAGGAGCTTCTGCATCATGCCGGGCGACCTCTGGCTGGCCGCTTGCTCGCAGGCTGGCTGACGCCGGGCTGCTCGGGCTCAACGGGGCTGGGCTGCGCAGGGCTGGACTGCACCGTGGCGTGGCGTCCGAGGGCCTTCTTCATGGCATGCCGCGCACGAGTGAACTGGCCGAGCATCTCGGCGTAGTCGATCTCCGCGGCACCACGCTTCGCGATCACCACCACGTCGGCGCTGCCCGGGAAGAGCGAGCGGTGCTGGCGGAAGACCTCTTTGACGCGGCGTTTGACGTGGTTGCGACCCACGGCGGAGCCCACTTTCTTGGTGACGGTGACGCCCAGGCGGCGCACTGACTCCCGTCCATGCTCGATCAAGATCAGGAAATTCCGCGTGTGAACGCGGGCTCCTCCCGCCTGGATGCGGCGGTATTCATAGCGTCGCCTGATGCGGTTCGTTCGCGTCAGACGAAAATCGAACTCCCCCTTGTCTGGGAGACGCTCGTTCGGGAGACAGTCGGCAGCCTCCGTCGCAGGGTGGTCGGTCAGGCCGCTGTTCACACTGCAGTCGTTCTGCAGCCGATTAGGACGCTGCCGGTCGAGACGCGAGGGCGGGCCATCGCCGCGGTGGGCTTACTTCTCGTACACGGCCACGGCGAGGCGCTTGCGACCCTTCCGTCGGCGATTGGCGAGCACCTTACGGCCACCGCGGGTCTTGAGGCGGGCACGGAACCCGTGGGTACGGGTACGGCGCCGACGGCTGGGCTGGTAAGTGCGCTTCACTGCGAATACTCCGACGAATTCTTGGGGGCCGGGAAGTAAGCATGCGCCGTCGCGGGTGTCAAGCCACGGCCCTCGATCCCGGGCGGCTGACCGAGCGCTGGCGCGCTGGCGGAGCTCATTGGGCGGACGCCGTGGAGGACGACGGGCGGGGTCGGTTCGACCCACGGGCCGAGCATCAAGAGCGCGAGAAAGGTCGGGGTCATCGTCGCTCTCCCGCGCCGAGCAGACCGGCGTCGGCGAAGCTGAAGGAGCCTTCCCGTGCGAGGATCACGTGGTCGAGCACGCGTACGCCGACGAGCTCTCCGGCGCGCTCGAGGCGATCCGTGAGCGCGATGTCCTCGGGGCTCGGAGAGGGATCTCCGCTGGGGTGATTGTGGATGAAGACCACCGCGGACGCGGCCGCCCGCAGCAGACTGCGGAAGACGTCGGCCGGTGACACGGGGCAGGCGTGAAGGCCGCCCTTGGCCAACTCGATGCGCCCGATGGGACGGTTGCGCGCGTCCGCGGGGATGGCCAGGAAGCGCTCGACGTCCGAGTGCGCGAGCAAAGGCGTCAGCGCGGCGACGACGTCGTGGCTCGAGCGTATTGGGGCGCCCTTGGCCATGGGTTGGCTGGCGGCGCGTCGTCCGAGCTCGAAGCAGGCCACGAGGCGCGCGGCCTTCGAAGGACCGATGCCCGCGCAGCTCGACAGCTCGCCGGGGCCGACGCGGCTCAGTCCATGCAGTCCACCGAGCTCCTGAAGGATGCGCGAGGAGAGGGCCAACACGGACTCGCCTCGCCCGCCCGTGCCGAGCACGAGGGCGATGAGCTCGGTGTCCGAGAGGCTCTCGAGGCCGACCGTGACGAGGCGCTCGCGGGGTCCGACGTGCGCGAGTGGAGAGGGCCATGCAGCGTTCATGGTCGTTTGCCCAAGCACTCGCCGTGCCGTCCATGGAGACTCAAGGATTTCCAACGCTTACGCACATGGTCGGGCGCATGTGGCGGCGGATTGGCCGATTTTGGCCGGCGGGCGCCAGGCGATCGCCCGAAACGCGCGCTCGGATCACCAGCCTGGCCAGGCCCCTCGGCGGTCGGCCTGCTTGACCCGATGCGGGGCAGTCGCTAGTCCCGCTGCACCTTGACTCGCCGCAGAATCACGCTGATCGCCATGTGGACCTCGGCCGCCATCGCGGCGATCCTGATCCACAGGGCCCAGGACGCGGACCTGCCCGAGCATGAAGCCCCGTCGGCTCCGGGCGCGCCCGTGCACGCCGCCGCCGACGCCCCGAACGACCCGCGCGGGGCTCTGCCGCCGCCCGCCGCCATCGCGCCAGGGCCACCGAGCGGCTTCCGTCTCGATCGGCGACACACGGGCCGCAGCCCCTATCGCGGGCCGGCCAGCGCGCGCCTGCTCTGGAAGCACGAGTTGGGCGGACGCATCGTCTCCCAGCCCGCCGTCGGCGCGGACGGGCGCGTGTGGGCGACGCGCATCGGCTTCCACGAAGAGGGGGGTCAGCGCGTTGCGGCGGGCGCGCTCTTCTGCCTCTCCTCGCAGGGTGTGCTGCGCTGGGATCGCAACCTGCGCGGTCCTTCCTGGTTCTCCCCGCTGGTGGACGCGTCCGGCAACAGCTACGTCGGCTCGGACGCGCACCTCTTCTACGCCTTCGACACGCGGGGCGAGGTGCGCTTCCACCTGCGCGTGGACGGCGACGTCGACTCCTCGGCGGCGTTCATGCCCGACGGGAACATCGTCTTGCCCGCCGGCGATGACATCTACAACATCGATCCGCACGGCGAGGTGCAGTGGCGGTTCCACGCCGAAGGCAAGATCTTCAGCGCGCCCGTGGTCGACGATCAGGGGGCGATCTACTTCGGCTCCCAGGACGATCACCTCTATGGGCTCTCGTCCTCGGGTCAGCTCCTGTTCCGCTACCGCACGGGCGACGACGTCGACTCGAGCCCGGCGATCGGCGACGACGGAGATCTCTACTTCGGCTCCGACGACAGACGCGTGTATCGCCTGGGTCGCGACGGCGCACTGCGTTGGTCCACCGACATGGAGGGCTACGTGCGCGCGCCGGTGGCCCTCGGAGACGGCGTCGTGATCGTCAGTGTCTTCGGGCCGCGCCCGAGGATCGTGGCCTTGTCGGCCGAGGACGGGAGCATCGCGTGGTACTTCCCGGTCACGGTCGCCGACTCCACCGAGGTCGGCAGCCGCTCCGGGCCGATCGTGGATCGCGACGGAAACATCTACGCGGGTGCCCGCGACGACTACCTCTACTCGCTCACCGGCAACGGCGAGCTGCGCTGGGCGTTCCAGACCGAGGGCGAGATCGACTCTTCGCCCGCGCTGGCGCCCGACGGGACGCTCTACTTCGGCTCGGACGACGGCTGGCTCTACGCGCTCAGCGACGTCGAGTAGCTAGGCGTCCGGCGGGAAATAAACTGGCCTTCCTGCGCCGATCCATCCCCGCTCGCTGCGTTGCTCGTCGCTCACATACCCCCGGTATGCTCGCTCCTCGCGCCTGGCGAGCGGGGCGCCTCGACGCAGGAAGGCGATCAGTTTATTTCCCGCCGGACGCTAGGCGGAGCGCTACTTCTTCGGCTTCTTCTTGCCGAAGAGCTTGGAGAGGAAGCTCTCGCCGCCGGGAGGCGCGCCGCCGGGCTTTTGTCCCCGCATGCGCGCGAGGCGGATCTCCCGCTGTGCATCCACGTGCTTGGGGTTGCGCGCCAGGATGCGCTCGAAGTCTTTCAGCGCCTCGTCGATGCGATCGAGCTGCTTGAGCGCCGTGGCCCGCGTGTGCAGGGCGCGCTCGTGGTCCGGCACCTGCGCCAAGGCCCGGTTCGCGCAAGCCAGGATCTCGTCCGCGTCCTTCTTCTTGCCGGTGCCGTAGCGTTGCAGCAGCACCCAGCCACGCATGGCGTGGTAGTCGGCCTCCTCCGGGCTCACCTCGAGCGCCTCTTGCAAGATCGAGAGCGCCTCGTCCCAGTCCCGTCGTCGCACGAGGACTTCGACCTTCTGGAAGTCCATGGCCGCGTCCACGACGCGCGAGAGCTGGCGATCGGCGGCGGGCGTGCCGCCACCTTGCTGCACGGTCGCCTTGTATTTGATGCGCGCGCGGGCGTCTCCGAGCGTGTCCCGCGCTTCCGTCAGGTAGTGGAAGATGCGGTCGGCGAAGGGCAAAAGGGGCGCCAGCCCCGGGGGTAGTCGGTCGGGGTGGAAGCGCTTCACGCGTCGGAAATACGCGTCGCGCACCTCCTCTTCACCGACGTCGTTGCCGAGGCCGAGCATCTCGAAGAAGTTCTGTCCGTCGATCTCGACCGCGTAGTCCGCGATCTCGCGCCAACGCTCGCGCAATTCGTCCGTGAGATCCGGCGGAGGATCCGGAGGCAGCTCCACCTGGCTCGCCCGATAGGCGCCGGAGCGCGAGCTGTGGGCGCCGGAAGGCGAGCTGTGGGCGCCGGAAGGCGAGCTGTGGGCGCCCGAGTTCGAAGGCGACTTGGGGGCGCCCGAGTTCGAGGCCGATGGTGCACGGGAGTTGCCCGGCGGCGTGCTCGGCCGGGCGACGGGTGGGCTCTCGTGCGCCCCGGAGATCGGCGGCGCGATGCCCGTGCCATGGGCGCCGGAGATCTCGGGCGCGGAGGGCTGCTCCGCCGGGGAGACGACGCCCGTGATGCGCAGCAGGTAGACCAGGCGCCGCGCGCGCTTCATGTCTCCCGAGTGGCGTCCGAGCTGCTCGAGGGTCGCGGGCTCCGCGCGCAGCAGGTCCACCACGCCCCGCTCCTTGGGGATGAACCCGAAGCGTTCGAGGGCGACGCCACCGGTCACGCGCAGTTGCTGACCCAGGAGCGGTTCGAGGATGCGCGTCACGAAGTCCTCGCGTGCCCCACCTCGCAGGCGAGCGGCGAGCAGCGCGAAGGGATCGAGATCCCCCACGAGCACGCCTTCGCCCTCACCGACCAGATCCTGCTCGTAGAAGGCATAGGGCGCGCTCTCGCGCAGGAAGAGCGGCAAGAGCCCGCGGCCCAACGCCGAGGCCGGGTCGAGCAGTCGCGCCCCCGTGATGCGCCCTTCGTGGAAGAGCACACGGTCTTGCCCGCGTCGGTCGTCCTCGGGCCAAATCGCGAGCGTCCCCGTGAGCCGACGCTTCTCCACCGAGACCAGCACATGCTCCAGAGGCGTCTGTGAAAGCAGGCCCTCCGCGATGGTCTTGGGTCCGTCGGTCATCTTCGCGCCTCGAGCCACCGTTCCATCCTGCCACGCCGCGGCATGGCGTCGCTAGCTCGACGTGGCTGGGCGCCTGACACTCCGCGCGCGTTTGGACCTCGCTGCGTCAGCGCATGCTCCAGCGGGTGCCATCGGGGCTGTCGTGGAGTTCCACGCCGAGGGCGTCGAGTTCGGCCCGCACCTCGTCCGCGCGGGCGAAGTCCTTGTCGGTGCGCGCGCGACGTCGCTCTTCGATGCGCTCCTCGATGTCTCCGGGCTCGATGCCGCGCGTGGCTGCCCGCCGGTCTCGGATGCGCTCCAGGATCGCTCGGGGTTCTTCCATGCCGAGACCGAGCTCGGCCTCAAGCGCCGCGAAGCCGTCGCGCGCGAGGGTCACCGAAGACAGGGGAGCTTTGCCCTTCTTGCGGCTCGCGAGGTCGCACAGCTCGTTGACGGCCTTCAGGAACTCGGCGACCTGCGCCAGCGCCTGGGGCATGTTGAGATCGTCGTCCAGAGTGCGCGCGAGCCCGGCCTTCAGCTTCAGAGACTCCGGCGCCGTGCCGTCCTCCGTGATGCGATCCTCCGGCAGCTGATCGAGGCGCTGGCGCGTCTGGTAGAGGTACTCCACCCGTCGCTCCGCCTCCTCGAACTGCGGGAAGCCCGTGACGTTGCCCGCGTCGTCGAGCGTCCAGTCGAGGCCCAAGGGCGCGCGGTAGTGCACGGTCATGGTGAAGTAGCGGATGGCCTCGGGCTCCACGCGCGCATAGACGTCGCGCGCGGTGAAGAAGTTGCCCAGGCTCTTGCTCATCTTGGTCTTGTCGACCTCGACGAAGCCGTTGTGCATCCAGGTCGTCGCGAAGCAACGACCCGTGGCCGCCTCGCTCTGGGCGATCTCGTTCTCGTGGTGAGGGAAGACCAGATCCAGGCCTCCGCCATGGAGATCGAAGCTCTCGCCCAGGTGCGCCATGCTCATGGCCGAGCACTCGATGTGCCAGCCCGGACGCCCGGGGCCCCACGGGCTCGCCCAGCTCACTTCGCCTTCGCTGGCGCCCTTCCAGAGCGCGAAGTCCGCGGGGTGGCGCTTCTTGCCCGTGTCGTCGCTCTCCGTGCGACCGCTGGCGCCGGCCTCGAGGTCCGCCAGGTTGCGGTGCGAGAGCTTGCCGTAGTCCTTGAAGGAGTGGACGTCGAAGTAGACGTCACCGCCCACCGCGTAGGCGTGACCGCCCTCGATCAGGCGGGTCACGAGCGCGCGAATCTCGTCGAGGTGCTCGCTGACCTTCGGTTCGATGTCGGGCGGGAGGTTGCCGACGCGGGCCAGATCCTGATGGAAGGCCTCGGCGAAGCGCGACGCCAGCTCGGTCGGTGACTCACCGCGCTCCTTGGCGCGAGCCAGGATCTTGTCGTCGATGTCCGTGATGTTGCGGACGTAGGTGACGCGGGTGCCCGTGGCCCTCAGATGGCGCACGAGCACGTCGTAGACGACGTAGCAGCGGACGTGTCCGAGGTGCGCGTAGTCGTAGACCGTCGGTCCGCAGACGTAGATGCGCGCGTGGCCGGGCTCGGCCGTCTCGAAGGGGAGCTTCTGATCGGAGAGGGTGTCGTGCAGGCGAAGAGACATGGGCCGGGAGAATGGCCGCGCACGGCGCAGCGGGCAAGCCGCGCGACGGTCGTGTGTTCAGGGCTTGGCCGGGTGACGGCCCAGCCGGATCTCGGAGCGCGGCTGGGTGGTGGCCCAGCCGGATCTCACAGACCGGTGCAGTGGATGAAGCGAAGCGGCGCCGGCGTCGCGCGTGGTGCGGG
>Ga0100380_10006207_pt1 | contig 12212 bp, 9 predicted proteins | sample CryGeymeta201504_FD_80417 | JGI IMG/M metagenome (GOLD analysis project Ga0100380, IMG submission 80417) | Groundwater microbial communities from Crystal Geyser aquifers in Utah, USA - Crystal Geyser metaG 2015-04 | ecosystem: Environmental > Aquatic > Deep subsurface > Groundwater | place: USA... | reverse complement strand
TGAATGTCAGGAACTTTGCTGTATGGAAAGTTATCAAAGGAAGTAACGGTCATGCTGCCATGTATCTGGAGGTCTTTATACCGCAGATTTGAATTCCAAGTTCCACCAATATCTGAATACCTTTCAAAAACGTCTACCGATTCTACCCCGTGCCTTTTAAATCTTTCTAGGCATTGTAATCCTGCCCAACCGGCTCCTATAATTGCTATACGAAGGCTTTTTGGGTCGCGATGGAATTTTCGATTTCTCTTACTTAGGACCTGAATGAGCAAAGCAATAATTAGCAATGGTGCCAGAACTACAAACACAGCAAGAATAAAGAGGGTGAAAAAAGCCACCAATAACCAACCAAATGGTGCCCACCATTGCAGCTTTTCTTCCGGTGTTCCGAGCTCTGAAAATGGCGTGATATTACCTGGAGCCTTCGGTATATGTGGCTCTTTTTCTGGTTTTGAAAAGGTTAATTTCTGGTTTTGCGGGCGCTGCACTAGCGGTCTTTCAGCACTTGGGTTATTTTCTATCACGGCGGTATGTTTATGGAGTATGAAGAAAGTATTCTTCTTATTCGAGCGTTAATAGTTTATGTTCTGTCGTAAGAATAGGTTTTTGATTAATTGATTTGATTCAACCGCGCTTCGTATTTGCATTAAGCAAAACGCGATATAAATGCTTGATTTACATTGTTTTCAAGTTTTTCCATCGTAACCATGTCTATGTGGTTAATTTTACCCTGCACATAATCGGCGTGGTAGTCCTTTTGCCATTTCTTATGATTTTCGGCGAGATCTGCCACTGCATCCATCATAAACTTTATTTCTTCATTGGTATGTGTTGGGTGTATGGATAACCTAATCCAACCGGGTTTTAATGAACAATTTCCTTCGTCAATCTGATTGGTAATTGTCCTTGAATATTCTTCGCTCACATTGAGTAAATAATGGCCATAAGTGCCTGCGCAAGAACAGCCTCCTCTGGTTTGAATTCCAAATCGATCATTGAGCATTTTTACCCCTAGGTTAAAATGCAAACCATCAATATAAAAAGAAATAACCCCGAGTCGTTTTTTGTGTTCACTAGCTAGAATATGAAGATTTGGAATTTGACCTAGCTCTTTCCAGATAACTTCTAAGATTTCTTCTTCACGTTTTTGTATGTTGTTAGTTCCCATTTCATCTTTCAATTGCATGCACATGGCTGCTTTTATAGTTTGAAGAAATGCAGGTGTGCCTCCATCTTCACGAGATTCTATGTTCTGAACATATTTGTGTTGTCCCCATGGGTTGGTCCAATCAACAGTGCCTCCTCCTGGATGATCTGGAATTGCATTGGAATAAAGCTTTTGATTAAAAACCAGAATGCCTGTGGTACCCGGACCGCCAAGAAATTTGTGAGGCGAAAAATATATGGCATCTAAATAGCGTCCACTTTCATCGTCTAGATGCATATTGATTTCTACATAGGGTGCCGAACACGCAAAGTCAACAAAACATACACCATCGAATTCATGAATTAGTTTCGCTATTTCCATGTAGGGAGTCATAATTCCGGTCACATTTGAGCAGGATGTAATGGCGGCAATCTTTATTTTTCGATTGCTATAGTTTTGTATCGATTCCCGGAAATTTTCAAGTGATACCAGTCCATTTTCATCTGGGGGAACTATCACCACATCTGATATCGTTTCAATCCAACTGGTTTGATTGGAATGATGCTCCATATGCGTAATGAATACAACGGGTTTGTTTTCTTCACTTAGGTTCATTAATCCGCGGAAGGATTCATGGATTCGAAGGCCCAAAATTCTTTGTAGTTTGTTTACGACACCCGTCATTCCTGAACCTGAAGAAATTAGCACATCATGCATGGATGCCCCAACATGAGCTTTAATAATTTCCTTGGCCCTTTGATAGGCATAAGTCATTTTAGAACCTGTATAGTTGGTGTCAGTATGGGTATTGGCAACGAAGGGTAGAATTTGCTTTTGCATTCGCTCTTCTATTGGAAAATACATTCTCCCGCTAGCGGTCCAGTCTGAATATACGAGAGGAATGGACGAATGAAATGGTGTTTCTATAGTCTGCCTTTGTCCAATAATTCCAGCGCGGTATTTTGAGAAATATTTTTCCATACTAATTTGAATGTTCCTGTTTGGTTCTACACTACATGGTTCAGTTGAATCGGATTAAAAAGGTTTGCGTCTATTGCATGAATCCGAACAATAAAGGGGCATCGCTATAAATTCAGTCTTTTCTTCGATGCTTGGGTTTGCCGACGTCTTCTTGGTATTAGCGTGATAGTTTAGTCATCCTGTTTAGCTTCACTGCGGATGGTTTCAATGGAGCTACGCACCCAGTCTATAAGTTCAACAGACTTGGTAAATGGCGCATTGTCTAGCTCAGCCGCTTCAATCACTTGTTCCACATCTGAATCGGATTTCAAGCCAGCATACATATAGGCAGCCGCAGATGATCTTGGTCCCATCCGACAAGAAATTAGCGTTGGTCTGGGCAGCGAATCGAGTGCCTTAATTTGCTGCTTTGCAATTTCAATACTGAGAGCCATTGGTGGGTCACTAATCACATTGCTGCTTAGGGGTGCAATTGCTTGAATTTGCTCAAAAGAAAGTCCGTTTTCCATATTGGCAAATTCTTCACCCGTTAAACAAAGCCATGATTCACAAGCGCTTTCCGAAAAGTAAAGGTTTGGATTAAGTATGAGTCCTGTGTTATAACTCAGGTCATTTGGCAGTTTGAATTTTCTCATATTCAGAATATTTTGATTATTTCCTTCCAGCCAAGCGATACTCATTTCGGAAGTCAATCAAACTAAATTTTAATTATTCATTCTGATAGGCAGAATTGTATGAACGAATTCATTTTGTGTATGGGGAAGTACTTGAGATAGTACAAGCTAAAAAGCAGAAACTACGAAATCGATACGAATTAATCTTGAGCGTGGATAAGCCATGACAATTTTTTTTGGGGGCGACTTGGTTAGATTTCCATGCCGGAAGCTGAAGCATCCAGCCAAATTATTGTCTCAACTTTCTGCGTTCGCCAAAGACTACCTAATCCCCGTAATCGAAGCAAATTGAGTATTCGATTTTAGGAAGCTCGGTTTGAGGGTATTAAATAGGGAAATGGTAATCATCTTCACAGCCGCAATGTCATTTCGCTCGCGGGCTGCTTGTCCTTCTTGGATCAGCTGTTGGGCGGCTTGGCTGTCTTGGTAGTGTTCCATTGAAATCATGCTCAAATTGAAAAAGATGATGGCGTAGTTTCGGTCATCTTTAAAAAATAGCTGATTATTCAAACTCGAAATGGCATCGCAAGCTTCTTTGATAAAATAACGGTTGTCGCTATTCATCACTTCCCACTCATTCTGTAAAAGCTTGTTGGCTTGTTCTTTTTCAGTAGTATCGGCTAAATGCAAAAGCCCTTGCAAACGTTCAACTTCTTCTTTATAGCGTTCCAGTTCACCAGAGAGTTTGCTGAGTCGCACAATATCATCATAGGATTTTAAGAGATGCCTTTTTTCCTCATCGAGTTTCTGCATCATACCTTGTTCACCCTCTCGGCATTGAGAAAGTAAATGGCGCAGGTCTACCAGAAGGGCTTGGAGCTTGAGTTGGGCCATGTCGTCGATGTCTTGGTCAACAAGGTCTGCCTTGACACGTTGGATGGCTACTTCTAAATCCTGACTCAATTTATTCAGGTTGACCGATTTTTGATGCGGGTTGAATACCTGAGTAAGCCGTTTCTGACTGCTCGGAATAAATACATCAATCTCTAAATCCCGCGACTCGGTCATATTAAACTGCAATTCAATATCCATCCCTTTGACCAAATCTTTGGGGAGCTGAATGCCTTTGACTTCGATAAACCCAATCGATAAATTGGAGCCGGGCATTGTTCCTGCTTTGCCTTCGAGTACATTGATATACAGCGCTTCTTCGCTTCCTGCTGGGATATGGCGATTGACTGTTCGGAATACGGTGCGTTTGATTGGAAGCAAGGCGTTTTTCCTAAAAATGGCCTCCAGCTTCGTGCCTCCTTCTAGTTCATCCAGCTCCAAGCAGATATCGGAGGGAAGGGTTTGTCCGTTTACCGAGTAGTTTCCATGCTGAATGTTAAATGCGGTAGTATAGACTTCCGTGCCTGCTTCATCCTGAATAGCGAGTTGAAATTCATTGTTTTGTTTCGGCTGAATCGGAATAAATGCAGAGGCCTCATGCCGGAATGGGGTCTGTTCAACAACCGCATTGTGATTCGTGAGAATTTTGTAGCTACCGATTAGTCCTCCTTGCACCTTAAAGGCAATTAGCTCTTCATCGTCGAGGGTGCTTGGCTCATAGCTCAGTGTTACTTGAAGTTTGGAGGTGTTTTCTTTTTCCTCCTCATCAATTAGACTACTATCCTTGGAACCCGCAAAATAAGCAGCTCCTTTAACGATAGCTGTACCTGGGTCGATGCTGCTATCTACTTCAATGCCGCTGCGGCGTTTTAGTTCTTCTCGTATGAAGGGGACATAGGTGGTACCGCCCACTAATACAATGCGGTTCACATCGGATACAGCTAAATTATTTTGTCCGAGTAGGCGCTGAATAAGCTGCCAAGAAGCATTAAACTGCGGCTCAATGCAGGCATTAAATTGTGCCCTGCTTACATTGATTTCTCCATAAAACTCAGGTTCGTCCAGTTCAATTTCAATTTGGGCTTCTTCCTTTTGGGTAAGTTCGATTTTCGCTTCTTCTACAAAAAGCAATAGGCTCTTTTTTAGGGTCTCATTTGTGCGAATTAATTCAGACCAGTCGATGTCTTTGAGTTTCTTTAATTCAGGGAGAATATGCCCTTGCAGGAAGGATTCATCCATATCAACACCACCCAGGAAGTTATTTCCCTGATGGTCGATGACCGTCATTTCTCGTTGATTGATTTGAACGAGTGCGCAATCGAAAGTGCCTCCACCAAAATCATAGACCAACCAGCGTTGTTGTGTTTCGGTATCGAGGTTGTTTTCATTGGCGTAGGCCAAACAGGCAGCAATAGGTTCTTGCAATAAGACCACTTCCTTTAATCCAGCTGCGTAGCCTGCTTTTTTGGTCGCGTTGGATTGTACAATATCAAAAGATGCCGGAATGGTGATAACTGCCGATTCAATGGTTTCTTCTGCCTGAAAGCCAATGAGTTGTTCCAGAATCATACTTGAAAACTGAAGCGGGTCATAGGTTTCTTCACCCAGGGTATACTGCAAATCGCTTCCCATATCCCGTTTGAAGGCGGTGAATAGAAATTCGCCAGATTCTCGGGCTTTATCGCCAATTAAAATGCGCCCTTTTCGCATGGCAATCGCGGAGGGTAATACTTCACGGAATCCTCTAGGGTTTCTTAAAACACTAACTTTTCCTTCTTTATAAATGGCTATTGCAGAATTGGTAGTGCCCAAGTCAATGCCATAGTTAATTTTACGAGTCATGGTATTTCGATGAAAACGCGATATTTTGCCTAAGCGTATTTTTAGGTAAAACGCCAAACAAACATACATAATTGGGACTAGCTTTATTCGATCTCCTGGCGTCAAGCGGGATTAATATTGATTCACTTCAATCAGCAGATGAACAGGAGCTGATACGTTTAGAAAAACGCATTAAAGCGACACAAAAACTAAATGATAGCTATCCTCAAGAGTTGGTGGTGCAGGCTATTGATGTGCTAAGAAGAAGAAAGAATGCACTGCTATTCGTCTTATCAGAACAAACCATTCAAGCCTTAAACCGTGGTGAGTTTAAATACCTTTTTAATGCCCAGATTGAATTTCCGACTGGGAATGATCTAGATGAAGTTAAAGCCTTGTTTCGTAGCGCCTTAGAAGATGATTTGCGCGAACATCTTGTTGCTTTGATGCGCAATAATGAATGGACAGGGCTTTACAATTGGTTAAAATTGACGCCCGTTTTTTCTCAAGATTTGCTCACTTCCCTTCAGCGCAAACTGGTGGATGTGGTGAATGATTTGATTCAGAGCCTAGCGGTATCGAATTGGAATGGAGCACAAAAAACTCGCTTCAGTTTTATTGGCGATATCATTTTTTATCAAGTGATGAATCGCTTAGATAGTTCAGAGCTATTGGCCTTGATCTATCAGTTTTTCAATGCTTCTCAATCTTATTATCAACAGGGAGTCAACCTAAATGAGTACAGTAATTTTTTCGATAAAATGAGTCTTTATCGTCCAGATGATACCCGGTTCCATCAAATAAGGAAGTCGGTAAGTTTGTCTCCTATTCTCAAGGAAATACAGGCGGATGCAGACTCAGGTGGCGTTGGTTCGGTCTTGAAAACGGTCGGTATTATCGTGTTTATATTGATTTCATTGGCACGAAGCTGCAACCGAATGGATTCAAACAGGGGTAATTCTAACTCAAGCTATGATAAACACGACATACAGGAGTGGAAGCGTGCGCAAAAACACAAGAACAAAAGGATGATGGATTTCTCTACTTACCAAGCGAATTTAAGCTCCCTTAAGGTATTTGGAAATTGTGACTCGGTAAAAACAGGTGGGCATAAGCGTTACGGGGAACCTCAGCTTTCCGATTTAGAAGCTGTTACTGGATTTATACTCAAGGGTAACCTCAATTTAAAGAATCTAAAATTTGAAAGAAGACCCGTGGTTTTTGTGAATTGGACAAAACAAGACTTGGTAGTATATATGGTGCTTAAGACTGAGAACCCGTTTGAATCTTCGAATGATCCGGATTTGACTACTAGTTTGTCAGCCGGGGCCGTGGTGATTAAGGCTGGAGACTCTTTAATGGTTGGGCCCAAAATTATCCGGTTTTTTCTTCATAGTGGTAAGAGACTTTATAGCTATAGTCACACAAGTAGCGGTCAGTATCAATCCTTGTATAATTGGGCATTTTGTCCAATATCACCACTAGATTCAGCCCTGATTATTCGAACTTTTGAGTTGTATAAAGACACCAAAGATTCCGGTGGAAGAATAGAAATTACAAAGAATAATAAAAGCTATAAACTAAAGTGGACTGGCTTATCCTTTGCCTTGTATGACCATTTTGAAGAGAAATACGTTTCCCGAAATTCAACGCATATCATCGACTTGAAAAGCACTGAGAAGAAGAAGCGGTAGCTATTTCGCGTGCTTGAATCTTTGCGAAAACCAAATTATTTTGACTTGAATAATCTCCATGCAAAAGGTCTTATTTAGCCTCAGTTTGTTTTTTTTCTTCATTGGCTTTTTACTTCTGAAGTACGCCCCTGGTGAAGCCGACGCCAGCAATGATCCAATTATTTTAGAACGAGCGGGGATTATTTCTATAGTCGATATCTCCAAATCTTCAAAAATGGGTGAAATTTTCTCCATAAAACTAGAAGGAATCAATACTTGGTTTTGGCTGAAAACGCAGCTAGACAGCTCGACAAAAGAGCGATTGCAAAACGAATTACATGAAGGCGATTCAGTTACGGCCTTCTATACCTCCTTAGTTGGCACTTCCTATGAATATGAGAATGCTCATTTCAATGTTGAACGTTTGGTTAAAAACGGAAAGAATGTAGAAGGACTGGGTTTTATTGACACGGCTGGTCCGAATCCGATTCTTGTTGGGATGTTTTCTGTGATTGGAAATCTTTTTTTATTGCTTGCTTTTGTGCTCTTTGCCTTGGTATTTCGGCTATGGATGAACGTGCGAAGGCAAGGCGAATGATCCGGTATTTGTCTTGAAACCTCCGCTCCAATTTGATTCAGAAAAGGGTAATTCTTTTCCAATTATTGTAGCATTTTTTCCCCATTGAACAGACTCTTAAATAAAAAATTCATTGATAATCAGGGTATTGAGAAGTGGGCATGGTTCTGTTAACTATACAAGTAAAAAAAACGACTATGGAAGCTTTAAAAGACAAAATCAGCGGTAACTGGAAACTTGTATCTGGAAAAATTAAATCGCGTTGGGGACAAATTACCGACGATGAACTTTTAGAAATGGAAGGCAAAGCGGACCAAGTTGCTGGTTTTATTCAAAAAAAGACGGGAGAATCCGAAGAATCCGTGAATAAGTTCCTAGAAGAACTAAAGCTCTAACTTATAACTCATATTAATTATCGAACCTCCAATCATTTTAATATGATGTTGAAAGTCTTGCTACGAAAGTGGTGAGGCTTTTTACTGTTCAGGAAAGCGCATGGAGAAGCAGGAACCTTCGCCCAATTTACTCTCCAGATGGATTTGGGTATCATGGGCATTGAGGATATTCATTACGGCGGTCATACCTAGTCCCATTCCACCTGACCGACCCGTATAAAAAGGTTCAAAGATGCGGCGTTGGACATCATCTGTCATGCCTCTTCCTGTGTCACAGATGTCCAATTGAATTTGATTTCCATCATCCTGTTTCAAGATGATTTTCAATTGACGACTTTCGCTATCTTCCATGGCCTCAATGGCATTGGTGAAGATATTTAAAATGGCGATGCGCATACGCTCGGCATCCATAGGAAAGTATACTCCTTCAACTAATCCTTCTATTTGAAGATCAATCTTTTTGAGAATAATGCGGTCTTTAATAAGGTCGCAAGCTTCTTCAACCACTAATTTCAAATCATAAGGTTCTTTGGAGAGCTTGGTTTCTTTGGTGGTATTGAGCAAGTCGGTTATAAGTTTATTGATACGTTCGCTATTGCGTTTAATGAGGTCAACAAAGGCCAAGTCATCCTCATCGCTTCCTTTTTCCTCTAACTCTTCGCGGAGTTGATCAGCGGCTAGATTGATATTCGTAAGCGGGTTGCGGATTTCGTGAGCCATGATGCGTGCCATGCGCCCGGTCATGTTCACTTGTTCGGCTAAGGCCAATTGTTTTTCCGCTTCTCTAATTTGAGTAAGATCGTTGATTACCCCAAAATAACGGATTCCTTCGCCAGTATCAGAATGGTAATGACTCACGCTGAGAAGCACATCAATCACTTTTAATTCCTTGTTATGCATGTGGGTAGCATAATTATCTAAGGCTCCATTAACAAGGTGTTTTTCAATCTTTATAGCTTCCTCTAACGAGACGAAAAGACGGGAAAGGGTTTCATTGTCTTGTATAATGCCGAATTTATCAATAAAGGCCCTGTTGACTTCTTCAAAACTCAGGTTGCTTCGTAGAATAAAGGTAGGGGCTAAGCTACTTTCAAAAAATACTCGGAACTGCCGCTGTTGGTCTAAGAATATTTGGCCATATTCATAGCGTTGCAAACAATGGCGAATACAACGCTCCAAGCTTTCAAAATTTAATTCACTCTTCACCAAATAATCGGCGGCACCATAGCGTAATGCCTGAATGTCTAATTGCCTATTTCCGGCGCCGGTAAGCAAAACCATCGGCTTGGAATTCCCTCTTTCAACCCCCTCTCGAATAAGATCAAGTCCATTTTCGGCGCCAAGCAGATTATCAATCATATACAAGTCATGCCGATTTTCAATAAGGGTTTTTAATCCTAAATCATAGGTGCTTACCCATTCGATACTGAGATGTTCACCGAGTTCTTTTACTAAGTCGGAGAGGATGAAGTAATCGTCTTCATCATCATCAATCATCAAGATGCTATATTTCTCTTTACTAAATGGCATTATTCTGGATTGGGGAGACTAACCAAGCGAAACCAATAGTTCCCCATGTTTTTAACCACTTCTACCAAGGCCTCAAAAGTTACCGGCTTGGTAATAAAGCTATTTACACCTAGATCGTAGGTGCGTACTATGTCTTCTTCCGACTTAGAAGTTGTAAGTACAACCACGGGAATTCTTTTTAGTTGCGGATCAGACTTAATTTCTGTTAAAACTTCACGGCCATCTTTTTTTGGCATATTGAGATCGAGCAAAATCAAGTCAGGAAGAGGATGCGTTTTTCCTTTGTATTGATTTCTTCGGTGCAGATAATCCATCAGATCTTCGCCATCTTCAGTAAAATAGAGCTGGTTTTCTAAATGATTTTCAAGAAAGGCTTCTTTCGCAAGAAGTCGGTCATCTGGATCATCATCTGCAATCATTATTACAGCTTCTCTTTTAGGCATAATTAATCTTTCGGTAAATATAAATAAAACTGACTGCCCTCTCCTTCGATACTTTCAGCCAATAGAAGACCTTGGTGGTTTTCAGCCACGCGCTGACAAACAGCCAGACCAATACCTGTGCCTTCATATTCTGTGCGTCCATGTAAGCGTTGAAAGATCGTGAAAATCTTATCGAGGTACTTCATGTCAAAGCCAATGCCGTTATCTATGATGGAAATTCTGTAATAATTCTGGTAGGGATGTTTGCTCCCTTTTAATGCCGGCCAGCTATCTTTCATTCCTTCCTCACAGCGCACTTCAATTTTTGGTTGGCGCGTTGAGTCTATAAACTTTAGGGCATTTCCAATGAGGTTCATAAACAGTTGGAAAAGCTGCATTTCTCGTCCTGCCTTTAAGGTCGGCAATGGGTCTACCTGTATCTGGGCATTTACTTCCTGAATTCTGAATTCGAAGTCTTCAAGCACATTCGCTAGAATTTTATTGAGGTCGACATTGCTCTGACTTTCTAAGTTTCTAGAAATACGCGAAAAATCCAATAAGCTTAATATTAATTTTTGCATGCGCTCAGCGGCATCTACCATTTTTGTGGCATAAGTCAATGTTGCCTCTGGTTCTTTTGGGTCATTATATTTCGCCATTAATCGGTTTCCAAAAGCTTGAATTTTTCGCAATGGCTCTTGTAAATCATGGGATGCTACGTAGGCGAACTGTTCTAATTCCGCATTACTTCGCTGCAAATCGTAAAGCGTATTGTGGAGCTCGAGTTCTTTTTCTTTGAGCTCCGATATATCTCTTAAGGTAGCCACATAATAGGTTTCATCTTCAAAGTGATACGGTTCCATGATAAAATCAATTGGAAATACGGCGCCATGAAATTTTATTCCATCTAATTCGAGATGTTGTCCTGAGCGTTCTTGAAGGTCTTTAAAGCTAGGTGATGTTTTAAGCCCTTCATTATTTTTCTCACTGAGCGGATAACTAACGAATTGGCTTATAGAATGGCCAATTGCCTCGTCGTTTCGAATCCCAAATATTTTCTCAGTTGCCCTATTATACCCCCAAACTTCCCCATTACTATCTAAGTTTATGATGGCATCGCCCACGACAGAAAGTGTCGTTTTTAAACGGTTTTCGCTTTTCGTAACTTTTATATAGACTTCGTTTTTTTGCCTGTTTTCGCGGATAATGGCATAGAACATTAAAGCAAAGAGTATGAGCACCACAAGTGAAAATAGGGTCAGGGTGCGCACTGCATTGGCTTGAGAATTTTTTACTTCAATGGTCCTATGTTGGAGTATTAAGTCCTCTTGCTGATCTATGATACTGAACACTAAACGGATATTATCCATCAAATGATCACCTTGAATGACATAGGATTTTAAGGTGTCTGAATTCCACTCTTCCTGCTTTTCGGCGATTCCGGAAATTATAACAAGTAAATCTATCCGGGCATCGATCAAGTCTGCAAGGATATAGAGGTTCTCTCGCTGTTCTGGAACTCCACCAATCAAAGAATCAATGATGCCTAAATTGGACTGAATGCGTGCAAGAGTGGGATTAAATGTTTCATAAACCTCATCGCTGCCGGTAATAATATAACCACGTTGTGTAGCTTCGAGTTCAAGTAAACCGGCATATACGTCGTCGAGTCTTTCTTTGGTATACTTCCGATATTCAATCCATCCGCTGGTATCTTTTACGTTTTTCAAAAAGTAGACTGACACGCCAATCATACCAACTAAAAGTAGGAAAGAGATAAGGGCGTAAATGGACAAACGTGACATCGTCATTGTGTATCAAATTAAGACTTGCTGGGTAAAGAAGAAGAATTTTTATAATAATTTTAGATTTATGGATGCTAAATAAACGATCTAATCCAAGGATGTCGAATTGTAAGTAAGAGCAGGCAGTCAATTCGAGGCAACATTTGGACAGGCTAAATTTGCCGCATGTTCCTGGATGATTCCACTCTTGAGGGGAATGCTTGGAGCAGTGAACTTTGCGTGATTAGAGTTTTCTTCCCTTAATCACTTGCAGCAAAAGCGAGATTATAGCAATAACCAATAAAATATGGATGAAGCCACCCAGACTGAAACCAAAAAATCCGATTACCCAACCGATAAGGAGAATAACTGCGAGG
>Ga0100380_10006203_pt1 | contig 12216 bp, 15 predicted proteins | sample CryGeymeta201504_FD_80417 | JGI IMG/M metagenome (GOLD analysis project Ga0100380, IMG submission 80417) | Groundwater microbial communities from Crystal Geyser aquifers in Utah, USA - Crystal Geyser metaG 2015-04 | ecosystem: Environmental > Aquatic > Deep subsurface > Groundwater | place... | reverse complement strand
ATTTTTACAAGAAAAAGATTTAACTACAAAAAAATCAATTATAATTGGTTTGTTTCAATCTCTCGCACTTTTACCTGGAATGTCACGAGCAGGTATGACAATTTCTGGAGGGTACTTCCTTGGGCTTAAAAAAGATTTAGCAATTAGATTTTCATTTTTACTTTCTATTCCAATTATCGGTGGATCAGGATTGTATAAACTTTTGGAGATAGTAGGGGATAAAGAATTATTTTCAACAGTTTGGCCGCAACTTCTAGTGGGTTCAATTTCAGCATTTATTTTTGGAATAATTTCAATCGGCTTTCTTATAAAGTTCTTGAGAACACATAGTTTCAAAGGTTTTGTGGTTTATAGGATACTTTTGGCTCTATTTTTAATGTTGTTTTTGATTTAAAACCAAGGACACACGTTTTCATTAAAAATTATGAAACTAGGGATTTTCCTAAAATAATGTCTGAGGTGTGAATTCTTTTTCTTCTTTTTTCTCCCAGGCACTTGTGTCTACAGGGAATTCTTCAGTCATTCCATCTTTTATAAATTTCAATGAACCATTTTTAATTGCATAGTCGTAAATTTTTCTTGTAACATTCACATCTTGTCTACAATATTCAATAACTTCGTCTATTTTTCCTTGTCTCCACCAGATAATAGATTGCAAACCGTCTGCTGATTTTGCTTCACCAAGAGATCCTTGTGCAACATAATCGAGTTTAATTCTTCGTCCTGCAGTTTTTTTAAGTTCGGCCATAAGATCAACACTTTTTATTTTAGTTAAGTCTCCATCGTAATACTTATTCAGAAGAGGAATATCAAAATGATCACTGTTCCATCCAACTAGTGAGTCTGCTTTTTCTATTATTGGCCAAAGCTTAGACAAATCTTCTTGAAGATATGAGGTTATTTCTCCTGTTTCAGAATCGTGAATACATATAACTGCTAAGTCAAGATCAGCTGCATTTGGAGAGGCGACTTCATCAAAAGTGTTACTTGTTTCAATATCGAATGTAATTACACGCATGGTTGAAAATTTTAACATAAATCTATCCCCATCTCTACTGGAGTATAATGTCTTAAATTCAGGAAAACATTAACCTAAGACACTCTTCAAAACAAACTCCGCCACCTTTTCAATCTTTAACTTTTTTTCCTTTCTTGTTTCAAGATTTTTTACTACAACTTTTTTAGTTGTAACCTCATTTTCACCAATACATACAATAAAAGGTGATTTTAATTTAATGGCCTTTTTAATTTGGTCTCCAACTTTTTTACCCGTTATGTCGACAACAATATGTAAACCTTCTTCTCTCCAGACTTTGGCTATTATGTTTGCTGCTCGTATGAAAGGCTCATCAAGAACACAAATATAGAGATCTACTGGGGCTTGAAATTCAGGAACAAGGTCATATGTTTCAAGAACATCTCGTAATGTTACATCTCCCATTCCAAAACCAACTGCTGGAACTTTTTCATTTGAAAACATTGATATTAAGTCATCATATCGTCCACCTCCAAAAATTGATCTATTGTTTTCTTTTCCTGTGTCAAAGACTTCAAAAATTATTCCTGTGTAATAATCGAAACCTCGAACCATTTCAGGAGCAAATTCAATATTTTCAATTCCAAGTGATTTTAATTCATTCATTATGAATGTAATTTTTTCGTTGGGTTCTGGTTTCCATACAAAATCTCTTCCTATAATTTCGCTCGCTAATTCATCAAAATTATTTATTTTGTTCTTTTTGTCTAATAGTTTTGTTATCTTTTTTGCTTGTTTTTCATCCAGACCCATTTCAGAAAGAGTGTCATTTATTAGGTCTCTGTCATTAATTTTTATAACAAATTTATCATCAGTAAGTCTAAATGATTTAAGTAGTGCAGATGCGATACTGATAACTTCAACATCAGCGTTTTTATTATCTACACCAAATAAGTCAACATTAAGTTGCCAGTGTTCCCTGAGCCTTCCTTTTTGAGGCCTTTCATATCGAAAGAGATTGGGCATAGAAAACCATCTGATTGGGAATGATAGTTCTTTTTGCTTATGTGCAATCATTCGAGCAACAATTGGTGTCATTTCTGGACGCAGAGAAACCTCACGATCTCCCTTGTCTGTAAAGGTGTATGTTTGTTCATTAACAATTTCTTCTCCCGATTTTTGTTTAAAAATTTCAGCATTTTCTAAAACACTGGAATCATATTGCTCATAACCAAAACTTTGTAATGTATCCTTCCAGACATCAAAAATATATTCTTGAATTTTATAATCGTCAGGATAAAAATCCCTTACCCCTTTGTATGCATCAGTTGAAATCTTCATAGTTCTATTATAGCAATTTGTTATAATTTTGATATATGGAAATATTTATATCTGCAAATCTTCTTTGGGTGCTTTTTGTTATATTAATTTCCGCACTAATATTTTTTGGTGTTATTTTCAATTATCATTGGAATCACTACGGAATAAATGAGTCAGAAAGAAAAGTGGCTAAGGTTATTTATTATTTTGTTTCTGCATTAATCCTGTTTGCCATAGTATTTTTTATTGGTTTATACGAATTTGAAAATGTCATTTAATTTAGATAAAGATGAGAATGTTGTATATGAAGCCAGAAGAAACTGGTTTTATGTCTGGGCTAGATCAGTCACAGTATTTTTCTCTATACTAGTTCCAATCGTTTTATTCGCCATATTCAAATCTGTTGACTTCATAAAAATAGAAGGAAATTCAGATGCTTTATTTATGATTTTGATATTGGTCTGGTTTTTTGTTGCTTGGAATATTATATTTATTTTTTGGACTAATCATTTTTTGGATATTCTTGTTATCACAAATAAGCACTTAATTGATATAGAGCAGAAAGGAATTTTTAGTAGGGAGGTTTCAGTAATTCAACTATCTAAGATTCAAGATATTACAACAGATGTAAACGGATTTATTCCGACAATAATGTCTTTTGGAGATCTTTCAATACAATCAGCAGGATCACATACAAGATTTGTCATTAAGGATTTGGATAATCCTGATTTTGTTAGATCAAAAATAAAACAAGCGATTTCAGGAGAGGTTCCGGTTGATAAGCAATAGCTCTTGTTATACTAGAGACATGAAAAATGTAGATAAAAATAAAGGTAATGTCTTGGTTACACTATTAATTATTATATTTATACTCATGTCTATTTACATGATTATTGAATATACAAAAAATAAACAGTCTGACAGGGGTGATGTTGATATGAGAGTTGATACTGGTAGAATTTTAAGTGAGTAATTATGAAAAAAAGCGGCCGAAGGCCTCTTTTTTTTGGTTCAAATAAATATTTATTGTAGTATGTGTTTATATGGATTTAAATAATATATGGAACTCAGTTATCACATGGGGGATAAATAATGGATTAAAAATAATTGTAATTTTAGTAGGTGCTTATGTTGCACACTTAATTTTGAAGAGGCTTGTGGAAAAAGCTGTTAAAAGATTAGTCGTGGCACGAGCCAGTGAAGATGAAACAGCTGAGCAAAAAAGAGAAGATACTCTTATAAAAATTATTCATGGGACAGTTCATGTTGTTTTGATTGTTGTGACAGTACTTATGATTCTTTCAGAATTTGGTGTTGATATCGCACCATTGATTGCAGGAGCAGGGGTTATTGGAATTGCAGTTGGTTTTGGTGGACAATATTTAGTTCGAGATATTATTACAGGATTATTTATTATTCTTGAAAATCAATATAGGGTTGGAGATGCTATAGAGATTTCGGGGACTGCCGGAAAGGTTGAAGATATAACACTTCGAAAAACAGTCTTACGAGATTTAGATGGAATTGTGCACCATATTCCAAACGGGGAAATTGCAATGGTTTCAAACATGACTCAAGGAATATCACGAATTAACCTAAATATTGGGGTTGGTTATGAAACTGATATTAATAGATTACGAGAAATTATTGATACGGTAGGGGAAGAATTATTTGAGGATAAAGAATTTGGACAAGGTATGCTAGAGGCTCCAAAATTCCTGAGAGTAGATGATTTAGGAGATTCATCCGTTATTGTAAAAATTATTGGAGAAGTTCGACCAGGCATGCAGTGGTCGGTATCTGGTGAATTACGAAAAAGAATTCTTGAAACATTACGAAAAGAGAAGATTGATATTCCTTTCCCTCAGATGGTTGTACATAAAAAGTAGTTCGAATAAATATCTACGAATAATAAAAATACCTTCCTGCGGAACTCGTTTCACTCAAACAGTCCTCGGAAGGTATTTTTATTTTCTTCGATATTCAGTTCTCATGAGGAGTGGAAAAGAGGCGGGCCGAAAGCGCGCCTATTTTTCTATATGTAACATTATATAATCTAACTCATTCTCTTTGGTGCATTTTTTATTATCTCAACCGCTTCATCAATATCATCTGTAATTGTAATTAAATCTAAATCTTTTGCATGTATTTTTTCTCCCTCCAAAAGATTATCCTTCAAGTAATCCATAAATTTATTCCAATATTCTGAACCAAATAGAATAACGGGAGTTTTTTCTACTTTATTTGTTTGAATGAGTGTTAGTATTTCAAAAAGTTCATCATATGTTCCAAATCCTCCTGGAAAATAGACAAATGCTTCTGCAGAAAAAGTAAGTGATACCTTCCGTGAAAAGAAATAATGAAAACCAAGATGATCAGTCATATATTTATTTGTAACCTGTTCCTCTGGTAAATTAATTGTAAAACCTATAGATTGCCCATCGTTTTCATAGGCACCTCTGTTTGCAGCTTCCATAATTCCAGGACCACCTCCTGTCACAACTGCATAATGTAAATCCTTCGCTATTTTTCCGGCTAATTCTCTACATTTTATATAATCTGGATCATCCTCTGAGGTTCTCGCAGAACCAAAAAAAGTAACTGAGTTTGCACAATTTTTTATAAAATCAAAACCCTTAGTAAATTCATCCTGTATTCTACCAACCCTTTCTTCTGTCTCCTTATTAATTTCCTTCAGTGTTAATGGTTTGTCTACATATATTTTATTCATAAAAATATTATAGCAAATAAAAAATAGGAACCAGATTCGAGGCTTTATAAAAAGTGTACTTTAATTCAAAAACCACCGTCATCCCCGCGGAGGCGGGGGACCAGTCCTTAAAAAAATAAAAAATAAAGGACTAGGTTCCTGTCTGCACAGGAATGACGACCTTTAGTTATCTACCATATTCATGGAATCTGAGACCTAGGCTTTATAAAATACTTATTTAAGGTATATTTAAGGCCTTATGAAAAATTTCAGTTTTGAAATAATAAAAAAAGATAAGGGTTTAATGCGTGCAGGAATAATTAAAACACCAAACGGGGAAATTAGGACTCCTGCCTATATTCCTGTTGGAACAAAAGCAACAGTGAAATCAATCACAAATGATCAGTTGGACAGCCTTGGAGCTCAAGCAATGCTTGCAAACACATATCATTTATATCTTGAACCTGGAGATTGTTTGATTCAGAGAGCGGGTGGCCTTCATGGTTTTATGAATTACCATAATCCAATAATTACTGATTCGGGAGGATTTCAGGTTTTTTCACTTGGTGCGGCCTATGGATCAGGGATATCAAAAATAATAAAGGGACAAGAGGATGAATTACAGCTTCCAACAACAAGAGAAGAAAAGGAAAAAGGTTTTGGAAAAGCAAAAATTGATGAGGCTGGAGTTATGTTTCGTTCTCATATAGACGGAAGTGCTCACTATTTTACTCCAGAAAAATCAATCGAGATTCAGCATAATTTGGGCGCGGATATTATTTTTGCTTTTGATGAGTGTACTTCGCCCACAGAATCAAAACATTACCAAAGGGAAGCATTAGACAGAACTCATCGATGGGCAAAAAAGTGTTTAGATTTTCATAAAGGTAGAACAAATGCCAAAAACCAAATGCTGTATGCAGTTGTTCAAGGTGGAAGGTATGAAGACCTTAGAAAGGAATCTGCTCAGAAACTATCAGAAATGGAAACCGTATCGGAGTACGGCTCAGGATTTGATGGTTTTGGAATTGGTGGAAGTTTTGATAAAGAAGATATGAGTAGCGCTGTGAGATGGACAAACGAAATTTTACCGGAAGACAAACCAAGACATTTACTTGGAATAGGGGAACCAGAGGATTTATTTATGGGAGTAGAAAATGGTTGTGATACCTTTGATTGTGTCGCTGCAACTAGAATTGCTAGAAACGGGCAAGTGTATACAAAAGATGGAAAAATAAATTTAATGAATAAAAAGTTTGTTGAGGAATTTTCTCCAATTCAGAAAGGTTGTGCATGTTATACATGTAAAAATCATACAAGGGCATATTTAGCTCATCTTTTCAGAGGAAAAGAAATGTTAGGCGCCACCTTGGCTACAATTCATAATACTCATTTTATTGTTACTTTGGTTGGTGGAATGAGGAAGTCTATTTTGAATGATTCTTTTGAAGAATATAAAAAGGATTTCCTAAAAAAATATTCGAAATTAAATAGCCCCTCGCTATAGCGAGGGGCTCAAAGTTATTATTCAAAAAGATTTGCAAGATCTCCTTCAGGATTTTCCCAATATGTACCTTTACTTGGATCAATAAGGTCTCGAAGAAAAATATTTAGTTTTCCGTAATCATGATCAGCCTTATACTTAAAAACTGACCTTTTTTTCCAGAATCGAATACTAGTAGTTTCAGCAATAATTGAGATACTACCAGTCGAAAAGTCGATAAGTGATTCACTTACAGAAAATGAGATGTCCCAATCATCTGTTACGGATAATCTCTCAATTTCAGTCCTTGGTGAAGGAATTACTAATGTACATGTTGTACCAGAATTTTCATCATTGGAGACACAGAAGACAAAAGGATTGTCTTCTTTCGTGTCATATTTTCGTGTAATGATTGAAGATCCTATGCGCATCGGAAGAACGAGGAATATTGTAGGTATGTGCATCATGTTTATGTAATTTTCCGTTTATAAAACTAACCTTTAGACAGATGTAAGTCAAATAAAAACAGCCCCTCGATTACGCTCGGGGCTGTTTGATTAATAGGCTAATATTTCACCACCAGTAATTGTTCTAGATGGGACAATGTTTGAACAACTAAATGTCAATAGTACAGGATAATCTTCGTGGGAGTAAATTGCGACGACCTCATTGATTGCCTCAATTCTTCCTATTATAAAACTCATAGTCATTTCTCCTTTTGTGACCAATACATTTTCTCCAGGCTGAGGAACATGCAATCTTCTATCTCTTGAATAAAATTGGCTTTCATTTCCAAGATCAATAGTGAGAAAGATGGGTAGATGAGAGTGTGCTTGTAAGTATAACGTGATCATATTTCTGTTTTGAATCTATGACTTTTATTTGATATTGTCAAATGAAAAGACCGCGGACGAAGTCCGCGGCCTTAAATCAAATGTGTTCAAAAAAACTTGTCGGTAATTCTTTTACCACTGAGGACATCCTCCTTTCTCCTTTTTGTAATCGCCAAGAGCCTCTATGTTTCTTGTATTCTGCAGATGATCGCCTCCAATTTTTTTTGAATTTGGGCCTTCTGCTACTTGTGTATTTCAGCTTTTTTGTATTCATAATGAGGAGCTTTTTCATTCGTAAAATTATCTTGTTTATGCTATTGTGTCAAGAATGAAAAAAGCAAAAGACTCTACATTCAAACTAAAAGCCGATCATAATCCCGCTGGAGATCAACCTAAAGCTATAAAAACTATTGTTGATGCTCTGAATAAAGGAGAGAAGGATATAACTCTTTTAGGTGTTACTGGTTCTGGAAAAACATTTACTATTGCGAATGTAATTGAGAAGGTTCAGAAACCTACACTCGTAATTGCACACAATAAAACACTAGCAGCTCAACTTGCACAAGAGTTCAAAACATTATTTCCAGATAATGCTGTGCATTATTTTGTTTCATATTATGACTACTATCAGCCGGAAGCCTATATGCCAGTTAGTGATACTTATATTGAAAAAGAAGCTCAGATTAATGAAGAAATAGATAGACTTCGACATGCTTCTACACAAGCACTTCTAACTCGTGATGATGTGATTATTGTTGCGTCTGTTTCTTGTATTTATGGTCTAGGTTCTCCGAAAGAATATGAGGAAAATAATTTCAGAGTAGAAAGAGGATTAAAAATTACGAGAAGTGATTTTGTTCGACGACTTGTTTCTCTTTATTATGAAAGAACAAATGCAGATCTAAAATCTGCTCAATTTAGAGCAATAGGACAATCCATTGATTTTATTCCTGTGTCAGAAAAGTACACAATTAGATTTACTTTTGAGGATGATACAGTTTCAAGAATTACTACTATAGATTCAACAACACGATCAATTATAGAAGAGATAGAATATTTTTTTATTTTCCCTGCGAAGCACTTTGTTACTGATAAAAAAATATTAGAGAAGGTTGTTAAGAATATCAGAGAAGAAGCAAAAGCCAGAGTAAAGGAATTAACGGACGGTGGGAAACTTTTGGAGGCCGAAAGACTTCGAAGAAGAACGAGTTACGATACTGCCATGATTAGAGAAAATGGTTATTGTAATGGAATAGAAAACTATTCAAGACACTTCTCTGGAAAACCAGCAGGCGCTCCTCCTGACACTCTTCTTTCGTATTTCCCTGAAGGTTTCCTGACTGTAATAGATGAATCACACGTTACTGTTTCTCAAATTGGTGGAATGTATGCGGGAGATAGATCAAGAAAGGAGACTTTGGTGGAGCACGGTTTCAGACTACCATCAGCAAAAGATAATAGACCTCTTCGTTTCGAGGAGTTTTTACAAAATGTAAATCAAAAGATTTATGTATCTGCTACTCCGGGGAAATACGAAAATGAGTATAGTAAAATTACTGCTGAGCAAATCATTAGGCCAACAGGATTGATAGACCCTGTTTTGGAGGTTAAGCCAGTCACCGCGTCAAACGCGGCTCCGCAGTACCCTGGTCAAGTTAAGGATTTTATACAGGAAGCTGAAAAAGCAATTAAAAAAGGTGGAAAAGTTTTGGCTACAACTCTAACAAAGAAAATGGCTGAAGACCTTTCTGAGTATTTGGATGAAAAAGGTTTTAAAACAAAATATTTACATAGTGATATTGTAACGATCGAACGAATTGAAATAATTACTCAGCTTAGAAAAGGGGAATTTGATATTTTAGTTGGAGTTAACTTGCTTCGAGAAGGTTTGGATATGCCCGAAGTTACTCTAATTGGGATTCTAGACGCAGATAAGGAAGGTTTTCTTAGGTCAGAAACTTCCCTGATTCAGACCATCGGACGAGCTGCTAGAAACGTGGACGGAAGAGTTGTCTTGTATGCAGATGAGATGACAAAGTCTCTAACAAAAGCTATAGAGGAAACAGATAGAAGAAGAACAATTCAAATGGACTACAATATCAAAAATGGTATTACACCCGTAACAATTAAAAAAACAATTCACGATATCACTGAATCAATGAGAAGTGATCATGCAAAAACAGTGAATAATTTATTAATAGTAGATGAGCCTGAATTCCTAAAAGATCCAAAGAGATTTATAAAAGAAAAGAAAAAGAGAATGGAAGACGTTGTTAAAGATTTAGATTTTGAAACAGCAGCAATTCTTCGAGATGAAATTGTTGTTCTGGAAGAAAAGTTATTAAAAATAGAAGATAAAAAGAAAAAATAAATTATTTATCAATAGTTCTGGGTATACCCAGAACTAGATCAGAGTTGATTTAACATCCTATACAAACCATACGTCATCCTTGGGATTGACCAGGGGAACCACTTCTTCGCTAAAGCTACGAAGTACAGGCATGTTTTAAACTATCGTAAATAATATTTTTAAGGCCTGGGTTCCTGCCTCCGCAGGAATGACGAGGGGGGGGATTTTTGTTAACGTCATCCTTTACAAAAAACCCACCGTCATCCTCGGGCCCTGCCTGCCGGATAGGCAGTTTGGCCCGGGGAGCCACGTTTTAAAACAGGAAAAGCGCAGTGACCGAAGGTCGCTGCGCTTTATTATTAAACCATGGCCGCTTTCTCTTCCATTGCAACTTCATCAAATTTTTGGTGCAAATAAATATCAAGTCCCAATTGATATTCAAGTATGCTTGCAATTGCACAACCGAGATTCTGTAGTAATTGTACTTCATGCTCACAGCCTTCTTCGTGAACCCGTTTGAGCTCCCAATTGCACCAAATAAAGGCTACATACACAGCTTTCACATGAAGTGACATTGTTTTTGAATCAAATCCTATGTTTTCTGGCCTGTGTTCTTCGGATTCAGTAGATGCTTTTTCAAAAGTTATTCTTGTAATGCTTTCAATCCTTTTTAGGGATGGAGGCATAGAGGATTCTGTGCATGCATGGATAAGTTGAGTTGCCGTCCGTAGTGATTGTCTTGTGTTCATTCCACAGAATAAATTACACGTATATTCGAAGATTGTCAAAATATTTACATATAAAAAGGCGGCCCTGAAAGAGCCGCCATGAAAAGTCATTTCCTGTAATTACTTACTCTATTCATGTGCTTCTTTGGAATAATTTTCATTTTTGGAATCATACATACCACAGGTAATTCGAGTAATACAATAGTAAAGCCAACTAATTCGGTACTTGTCTGACAGTGGGTTGTGACTTCTGAGTTTCTTCTTGCCATTGATAGTCCGTAATTCGGTAAAGGCATTTTTAAAATATATACCCACAGATACATTTTGTAAACAAAAATAATGGAAGTATAGACAAGTAAAATAATTGGTGATAATTTAGTTATTCAGCTCTTTATAAAAAACAAATGAGAAGTTCAGCAGAAATGACAAATGTCGGTGCTATTTCTGGTTTACAAAAACCAGAAGGAACAGAAGTTGAAATCAAGAGAAAACATGCCGTTCTTATTCTTGGACCACCTTGCAGTGGAAAGAAGAATGTGAGGGAATGTCTTGCGGGTTGTGGTTTCTATTCATATTCTTCATCGGAAGCGCTGTCTGAATATGGAAGGAATTATAATCCAAGGGTCTTGCAGGCGATGGATTCAGGTGATGATGTCGATATTGTTGATGTCATACGTGTTTCAGGTTGGCAGTATCAAGATTTTTTGGCACATCGGGAAAAGGGTGTGTTTGATGGATGGGGTAGAAATATTAAAGATATTGCTCACGCCGTGCAATCCTTGAATCATGGAAAAGCTGAAATAACAGTAGTTTACCTTGATGCACCAAATGATGTACTGCTCTCACGCGGTACCACTCGGAATAGAGATGATGATCATCATCTGTCAAAGAGGATACATCACCACAGAGACAGGGATCCTGATATTCAAAACGCACTTTCGCGAAATAATATTCCGGTAATCTATATTCAGACAAGCGGAAAATCTCAGAAGCAGGTCGGGGATGAAGTTCTGAGAAAACTTGGACTTTCTCAGTAAATCTCATTGCCGCAGAACCCTTCGGGTTCTGCGGCTTTTTTAATAAACAAAACCCGCCGTCATCCTCGGGCTGACCCCAGGGACCCAGATTTAAACCATAAAAATTCACAACAAATTCAAAAATAAATCAAGTGTTTTTCCACTTCTTTTATCTTAATATCGAAAATGGAAAGGAGATAAAAAATGAGCAAACATGAATTCCCTAAATATCTGATGTCGTTAGGTTCTGAATCCAAATTCTGTACCTTGTTAGAGGCGCAAAACATCTTCAAAAAAGGAGGAATTATTGGCCGTGAGGTTCTTGAAAAGGATTATACAGTTAGACAGACTGAGCATGATGAAATTTCAAGTATCTCAAAAGAGTGATTGAGAAATTTAATCAACAAAAACAAAACCGCCCTGAAACATGGGTGGTTTTTTATTCATCAGATTTAAGAAATTATATAGTCTTTAAAATATAAATAATATAAAAAGCCCCCAACGCACCTTGCGTTTGGGGCTAACGGGGGTCGCTTCCATTTTATATGTGTCAATAGTGTAAGATATTCTGCTCATAAATATGAGTATAGTAAGTGACAAAAGCCTAAAAATAAGGTAAAATCGCGTTTATATGGCAAAATCTGATTCAAAAAAACATGGGTCCCCGGGTCAAGCCCAAGGACGACGTGACGGTGTTGTCCCAAACCATGACGAGATAGTCATTAAGGGTGCTCGGACTCATAATCTCCGGAATATCGATGTAACTATCCCACGAAATAAAATGGTGGTTATTTCTGGTT
>Ga0100380_10006200_pt1 | contig 12219 bp, 10 predicted proteins | sample CryGeymeta201504_FD_80417 | JGI IMG/M metagenome (GOLD analysis project Ga0100380, IMG submission 80417) | Groundwater microbial communities from Crystal Geyser aquifers in Utah, USA - Crystal Geyser metaG 2015-04 | ecosystem: Environmental > Aquatic > Deep subsurface > Groundwater | place... | reverse complement strand
CCCCACCCCCACCCCAACCCCACCCCCAACCCCAACACCAACCCCAACCCCAACCCCAACCCCAACCCCTTTCTTTTATAAAAGTAAAATAACAAAAAATGAGGATATTAAATCGATTTGTTAGATATTATTCATTTATGGAGAAAAATAGCCTCACCAATCGGTAGGAGTGCCTAAAGCACCTGAAGGACCTCACCATCAACTACAAGTTGTACGAACATGAACCTGTGGTTAACATGGAAGAAATGAGTGCTAAGCTCAAACTCTAACACAGTCCTTTTATCAAGTGTTTGCTCTTTACTGACAGCAAAAAGGCCAACACCCACTACATGGTCCTTGCAGAAATGAACACCAAGCCGGACAAAGGTACTTTCTATCGTATCAAGCCTATTGGAAAAAAGTAGGAACTTCCCACAACAATGTCAGGATGAGCAAAGAGGATGTCCTCGTTAATGTTCTGAAGTCCAAAAAAGGAGCTTTAAATCCTTTCAGTCTTGCAAACGATGAACAACATCAAATTAAAAAATTAATTGTGGAGGACAAGCTTTTCCAATCATAATTCTGGGCTTTCCATCCTATGGACAACAGCGCTACTGTTGAAATTCCCAGATAAGAAGTTCTCAAATTTTTGTCTCATCATAACGTTGAATATGAAAGTCTCAATTTGCTTGAAGCTATCGAGAAACAAGAAGAAGCTCCAAAGAAGCAACAACAAAAGAAGGAAGCTGAGAAGAAAGAATAAGTCAACTTGTTGGGTATTGAAGCCAAGAAAGATTCTAACTTTTCAGGATGGTATCAAGAGGTTATTGTCAAGTCAGGCATGATAGAATACTATGATGTTTCAGGTTGCTATATCTTGAGGCCCTGGTCTTACTCAATTTGGGAGAAAATTCAGACTTTCTTTGATAAACTGATCAAAGCTAACGGGGTAGAAAATGCCTACTTCCCGATGTTTGTTTCCAAAAAATCTCTTGAAATTGAAAAAGATCATGTTGAAGGTTTTGCTCCTGAGGTGGCTTGGGTCACCAAATCCGGAAAATCTGATCTAGCTGAACCTATTGCTATCAGGCCTACTAGTGAAACCATCATGTATCCTGCCTATGCAAACTGGATTGAGAGCCACAGAGACCTTCCTATCAAGCTCAATCAGTGGACTAACATCGTCAGATGGGAATTCAAGCACCCAACTCCCTTCATTAGAACAAGAGAATTCCTTTGGCAATAAGGCCACACTGCTCATGCCACCTATGATGAAGCATGGAAAGAAGTATTGGACAATCTCGAGTTTTACAGTAAAGTTTATCAAGAGTTATTGGCTGTTCCAGTTTGCAAAGGCATCAAGACAGATTCATAGAAATTTCCAGGAGGTGATAGTACGACAACTGTTGAAACTTGGATTCCAGAAAATGGAAGAGCTATTCAGGCTGCTACTTCTCATAACTTGGGTCAAAATTTCGCAAAAATGTTCAAGATTGTATTTGAAGATGAGAAGAAAGAAAAAAAGTTTGTCTGGCAGACCAGTTGGGGTCTTACCACTCGATCAATCGGTATCATGATCATGTATCATGGGGATGACAAAGGTCTGGTTCTTCCTCCAAGAGTCGCCAACGTTCAAGTTATCATTGTTCCCATTCCTTACAAAGGTAAAGAAGGTGATATCAACAATGCCGCCTATGAAGTCTTCAACAGCTTGAAAAAAACTGATGTCAGAGCTCAAATTGACATAAGAGATAACTACAACCCCGGCTGGAAATTCAACCACTGGGAATTGAAAGGTGTTCCAATCAGATTAGAAATTGGCCCAAAGGATGTCCAGAACAAAGAAGTTCGAGCTGTTATAAGACACAATGGATAAAAAATGCAACTGAAATGGTAAAATCTGGCTCAATAACTTCCCATTCTTCTCGAAAAGATTCAAGCTGATATGTTCGAGAAAGCTTCTCAGAAATTCAACAATTTAGCAAAGCAAGCTGAAAACTGGCAAGATTTCATGTCTCACCTCAACGCAAGAAATGTAGTCCTGACTCCTTGGTGCAAGAATGCCGAATGTGAAGAAAAAGTCAAGGAAAGATCTGGAAATGAAACTAAAGAAAATTTGCTTGAGGGCGAGACAACTCTGACAGGTCAAGCAAAGACACTTTGCATGCCTTTGGAACAGGAACCCCTAAAGGAAGGGGCTAAATGCTTCCACTGTGGTGCAGATGCTCAGACAAGAGTATACTGGGGCAGGTCATACTGATTCTCTATAGGATGATCTTAAAATTACTTTTGATACAATTTGTACCAATTTACAATCCTGCAATATTTACTAATGAATGATTAGTTTGGAGTAGTTCGAGCTCTTTCTTATCCCATAAAATCTGAGCTATATCCTCGAACAGGCCATCGAATCATTCTCGTCGACCAGCAAATCTTAATCTTTGGGGGTCTTTCCAGTAACAACGATTACAATACAACCATCATCAAAGTTGACTGTGAGACTATGACTCCAGACTTAATGAGATCTAGAAATCAGCTAAAGTTGTATGGCTTTTCAATATTTCACTTTTAAAATGCTATTTACTTTTGGGGAGGCTCGGGACCATCAAAGCTAGATTACAGGTTGGCAATTTGCAATAATAAGCTTCAAAGATTCATAAACGGTGGGTTTGAATTTTGCTAGCAAAAAGGTAGAATTCCAGCATGTAGAGAAAATCAAGCTTCTTGTGTAGTTCCAAACAAAGGGCTAATTATCATGGGAGGAAATAATGGCAAATAATTTTTCGATGATTGGCACCTGCTCGATTTCAAAACAATGACCTGGCATCAGCTGAAAATAGATTCTTAATTACCTATTTTTCTTGACTCTTTGTTGTTCTGGAAAGCTGGAAGAGGCTTCCTTCTTTCAGGAGAAAGATTAGACTCCCAGAAAAGAATACTAAAAGAAAACAAGCTCTACTAATTTAAGTTTAGCGACTACAAGGAAAAGAAAATTCATATTGAACCTATTCATGTCACTTCTGATAGCAAACAATGCTTCCCGAGAGGTTCACCAGTTGCTTGTCTCGCTACTCTAGAGTCTCCTTATATTGTCTTGATTGGAGGCACAAAAACTGTCGGCGTCAACTCTATGTCTATTTGCAACAGCGTATAATGCTTTAACATCTAAACTCTGTAATGGTTTCCTCTAAATCATGCTCCAGAAGCAGGAAGCAGTTTCTAAGCAGTTTACAGTCATGAAAAAATATACATGGTTGGAGGTCTGAATCGCAAAAGTGATTTGTTTCAAGCTATTGAATACATTTAGCTGAAAATTGACTACTTGGAGTCGAAGGTATGTCGATCTTGCCGATAACTTTATGGACTTAGGAATATGGCTCTTGATGATCAAAAAATAAATATCAAATACGAGATGAGTCAATATCCTAAATCATTTTTGAGTTCCGAGATTGTTGGAAAAATTTCCTACTACATGAACTATCCTTTTTCAGCAATTGGACTCCTGATCGATAACAGCCTCAACCTTTCTGGAAGTAATATCGACATAGACTTTAAAAAACTTAATGACAAATAAAATATTGAAAGACGTCAAGCATTCGATTACATTTCAATCACTGACAACTCCATGGGTTTCAGTTCTTATTAAATATTGGATAGCTTGTGCTCCTTCAGCATAAAAACATAAAAATATACAAATGACAAGAGATACGAGGAGTAAATGTAAATTAAAAAGTAATATGGTTTAAATTTAAAATTAGCAGCATTGAGGCTGGGAAAAAGTTGTTTGTTTATGACCAAAGTAGATGAGAAGGAATAGAAATATCGACTGATCGCTTATTTTTCAGCAGCATCATGCTTTTCTTCTGAACCATTCACTGTCACTTATTATATGTTGAGTCAGTAGGGATAATGCACATCTTAGGTGGCTCGTCATCTTATCGAAAGAAACGTTTCGAATAAAATTCCCAAAGATTATGAGACTCAGCCTGTCATGACTCTCATTTATATATTTGACTTTGAGAACCAGTAGATGGAGCTGAGAGGAGAGTCCATGGTATCCATTTACCCCTCAAGCAAAATATTCCGATGTTTATAGGACTACATTGAGTCTCTCTATTTGAAACCGTATTTAGGAAGATCAATCAAAATCAACGGCAAGGCAGTTAAGTTTAGAAACTACCTCGAATTATTGAAGGCAGATGAGCATGATGAAAAGATCGTTCAAGTTGACAGAGATGACTATGAGCTGGTCTAAAATCAGGACTATATATCTAAAATCAAAATATACAAACACATAGACAAAGCCTATCAATTGAGAGATATCCTCTGCTTTCATAAAAATAGACTACTGTATACGATCAAGGGGCTGGATGAGAGATACTGCGGAGTCGTATAGTTTAGCTAGCATCTGAAGATAGATATATGCAAGACCAGACTAGAAAACAGAGCCATTTAGATGGCCATCAATCATAGAATAAGGAGCATCATGCTGAAATATCGATAAAAAAGGTCAATGCCTCTTGTGGTCAAATCGCTAAACTCACCCATGTCAAGATTGTTCTAATCTAATTATCCCCAATGATACTTTGAGCTTATAGGCATTTTTAGAAATGGGTTAGCTATCCGATATATTAATTTCATATGAATCAATTCATCTAGAGTACTTACGAGTTCACAGACGTATCCATCAAACAAATGAAAATAGTAAAGAACCACCTCTGGGATGACAAAACTAACAGGCTCACCATTCTTTTTATCCTCGCAGCCTTGATGATCGGCATTTTTACTTACAGTCAATATGCCAGGAGAAACTATGCAATCTCTTCGAGCTCGCAGAGATACCACAATCAGTTGTTGAAAGCCAGGCTTAATCACATTCAGACTCTAAATCATGAATTATAGGCTCTTTAAAAGTACAGTGCTAATACTTTGATTGACAACTCTTTTGAGTCTGATATCAACCAATCCAAAAACAAAATGATCAAACATGTTGGAACATTGCTGGCAAATTGCACAAAACAGTTCCAGTCAGATGTAGCCAAGGAAAAATAATGTGAAGCTATATATTTACAGAAAAAAGCCTAAATCGGCCAACTCATAGATTAGCAACAATGATTCCCTTCCCTCCATTTTGAATTTAAATTTTGTTTTGCGTCAGTAACTGTATTAAATGAATAGTATAATTTAAGCCTTTGATGATGAGCTTCATAATATCTTGATTTGTTGATGGAAAACAAAAAGGCAACCGTTGTCTTCATCTTGGGTGGACCTGGAGCTGGCAAAGGAACCCAAAGTGACAGCATTCAAAGATAGTTCGATTTCACTCACCTTTCTGCTGGAGATCTTCTCAGAGAAGAACGAAAAACCCCAGGATCTAAGTATGGGGAGACCATTGAGAAATATATTGTCGATGGAAAGATTGTTCCCAGCGAAATTACAGTGATGCTCCTTGAGACTGCCATGAAAAAGGCAGGATTAGAAGGAGGGAGGTTCCTTATTGACGGTTTCCCCAGAAACGTCGAAAATCTGTCTAAGTGGGAGCAAATCATGAACGACAAAACAAATGTTCCCTTCATTCTCCACCTTGAATGCAGTCAGGAAGTGATGACGAACAGACTGTTGGAGAGAGGGAAGACCAGCGGAAGAAGTGATGACAATATTGAGAGCATCAAGAAAAGGTTTGTAACATACGAGAACGAAACCAAGGAAATTATCAAGTATTACTCGGAACTGGAAAAGAATTACAACGTGCATGCTGAGGTAGAACCAGAAAAAGTATTTGAAGAAATTAAGAAAATCTTCCAGAAACATGGGCTTGCATGATAGTCTGATATAATCATTAGAATAAAGCTGTTAGTTTATGGGAATAGTTCAGACACAATAATGCAATAGCTGCTATCTCCAGAAAATTGAATCCTTTCGCCTAACTCCCAACAGCTTTCCTAAAAAAACTACCCTGTCCAATGGTCTTTGTGTCGTAAAGCTTGAAAGTAATGCTAATGCCCTCCTATTCTCTAAGGCTATAACAAACTCAAGTTAAAAAGCAGCAGTGTAGAAATGGACAAAAGCGAACTTCACTCATATTTGTGGAATCATAAAATACGAATTGTCATCTCTACCCTTCATCTGCGGTATTCATCTTAACTTCAATGCTCTTGTTGAGTACGGAGATAAGTCATTGTCACAACTTCTTTCATCCAAAATTAGCAATCAAACAGATAGATCCATTGTATAATCGGTTTAGAACTCAGATGAAGACATCAAGGGACAAAATTTTCTAAGAATACTAGAAATAATAAAATTCATGATACAGTCAACTGAAGAACTTCATAAGTTTAATGGAGACTGGGTTGACTTTCACACATCAAACATTCTTTATTTTAATAGCAACAAGGCTTACAAATATTTGTACTGGCCATAATTCGATAGAAGTTCAGAAAGAGAGGCATTCTTTGATCCTGAAATGATCCTCACCTCAAAAAGGTCTTAGGCCTCCACTCTATTCAGCATAGGAATGGTCATTATGAGCCTTTTGTTAAATGAAGATTGTTCAGATTGCTACGATTATCGGCATTTTTCATTCTGCAGGTCTGTATTTTAGGAAAAAAAATAAAAAGTTGAGGAATTAACAGATAGATTTCTTTCAAAGAGCTGCTCATATACTCGCATCACCTCAACCCTTGAGGAATAAATCGCTATTCTGCTTTTGTCTGCTTTAGAACCAGTAGAGCACAGAGTATCGTTTAGCGAGTTCAAGAAAAAATACTTCAAACTTCTAAGAAAGCTGTCAGCAAACTGCTAAAATGATGGCATTATTTCAACAAAGAGACTAGGCAGAAATACCAACAGTAACATGAGAAGATCTATGGCAATAAAAAGAACTGTACCTCGAAGGTTTGGATAAGGAAAATAAAATTCAATTTATTTGAATTTGAATCAATAAGGCAGCGATTGCATATCTTAAGTAGGGAGCTTATAGAAGAACAAAGTAGTTTCGAGAACTTATAAGTCTTCTCAAAAGCAAAAGGTCAAGAAAATAACGAAAGAAAAATCTTACCTGAAATATAAAATTCACTATGATGATTTTGAAAATCTTGAACTTGATCGTATATGAATTCCTTTTAAATAAAAGCTTCCATACCAATCGATAAAATCATCATGGTTTCAGAGTATATTTGCAAATAAGAAGGGTCCCTTGACTAAAGTCAGGTTAGAGGGAAAGTATTTACCCAACTATTTCCGCTTAGACATAAAAAGAGGACACACAATCATTAAAATTTCTAAATTAACCATTGATAAATAAATAATCAATCATCGTCATATTCCTTCAGCTTAGCTTTCTTAAGGAGCACTTCATCTACTTTTTTGAAAGAAAAAGCTAGCATTTCCCTGACTTAAGAAACCTCTTCAACATCAATGTTCTTTTTTTTTTCCATTATAGGCATAATTATTTGTGGAAGTTTAAAAGCTAAATTGCTTAAAGAGAGATCTTTGATTTTGCTTTTATTGAAACAATCCTGAAAAGGATTATATAGCTTGGATTTATACTTATTGGTGAAATCAATAAGGAAACCCTTTAAAGTAGTTTAAATGAATGGCTGTCAATCTTGAATGAGTGATGGTCCTCGTATGATGAAGATTAGTGCTACTAGCCGAACAGCAGACTTTTGTACAAATTACTGATTTTATTCTGCTATAATAATTAGATAACATTAGAATGCAGGGCTTCTCAGGAAATATATCACCCTTTCCAGCCAACTACTTTAATCATTGTCTTTTCTTTGCTCCAGGCTACTTTGCTCCCCAAATACCTCTCTATCCTGCCACACCAACCTTTCAATCTTAGTTCAGATTAGAAAATCAAGCTTTTCCTCAACGTTCTTCATCCCTGTTGACCAACTCGTCTGCTATCAACTAAGATCCTACGTTTCCTGGCATTTAGGACATTCCCAGGCCCAAAAACGGCAGAAAGGGAAAAAAAGTTGAAAGTCAAGATGAACAACAGGAAGAAGAGGAATAGTTCAAAATACGCTAAGGCAAAAGTATGAGCGGTGGATCTTTTTCCTATAAGAAGAAAAATACAGAGTCTAATGTTGTAAATCAAGCTTTTTCCTTTCTTTGTTCAGAAAAATCTTAAAAAACTGTGGCAGCATTTTTCAAAGGAAGTATAGAAAAGAGTCAGTAGTATTATCGAGTTATGGCAAAAGTGAAGCAAGCTAACAAGAAATATATCAATAGAATCTATCTGAAACGGTTGATCATCTTCAAGGAAAAGAGTGAATTCTAGAGGGCCTTCCTGAAAGCTAAGGTGACGTTGTTGACAGTTGAATAAATTAAAACTGTTATTAGGGCTTTGTTATTCAATTTTCTGAGATAGCAAGTTAATTTAAACATACTTACGAGCTCTAAGATCTACAAAGAAACGCTTCCTGAACATTTTTGGAGGAGAAGAGAAATTTTGAAATTTCTATTTGTTGAAAACGACCCTGAGTCAACTATCAAACTTAAATGATTGTGTTTCTATTCTATATGTTTTCCTTTCTTGTGTGTTCTCTCTTCCTCAAATACTGTACATTCCTTTTATCTCCCTGATGACTTAAATTTTATTTGGATGAGTTCATGATTATGCTTTCAAGTCCTTCAATTTACTCAACTAAATGTTTAAACTCATTAAGTTGGTCTGGTAATAGGAGAAAATTGCTCCTTTCAGAACTATTTTGTCATCATTATGTACGATGCGCCAAGCACAATTGTAGATAATAATGCTAATTTACTTTTACCCATTATTCTCTCTTTATGCTGAGAAAAGAATTTTATTGATTGATCGATGTGAAGCGATTGTCCGGTAAATGCCGAAAGCATGATGTTTTTTTCAGGGATTTTCACTAGCTTTGCATTTATCTGATATTTTATCCAGGGTGACTTGTTGAGATCTTCCTCATTAGGCCAAAGGTTTTCAAGCGTTTTTTTCCAAGCAAAGTGTTAATTTATCAATGAGGCTATGTTATTATCTTTAACTTATTAATCAATTATTGAGAAAAACAGGCGGTAAATAGGGAATAATATTTAGTAAAAAGCAATAGATTTATTCTGCAAGCTAATAGTATGAAGAAGTGAAAATATTTTTTTCTGTTAGAGTATAATAGCATGAATCTAAGTCAAAAATGAAAAACATGAAAAGAAAACTGAAAACTTGATAAAATCGAAGATGAATGACATAAATCAGCAGAAGTATGGAAATGGGCAGCCAAAAGGCATTCCTAAGCCATATGGGTTAAAAGTCAAGGGAATTTGCATATTTAGTCCTAATTGCTGCCTGTAAATGGGGGGTACCAAAGGCCTTTAAAAATTAGGAAGAGTGACTTCATGTGGATAAAATGAACCTTCCTTCTTCAGAGAATCAAAGTTGAGATTTTTTCTCCTTTCTTACCTCTCAGAGCATTCTTCTTTCTTGTTTTCTTAGAGGTTCTCTATTTTTTTCTATTCCTCCTCATCAGGTGAATCACATTGGCGAAGGATTTTATCGGCCTTTCTCTAAAATATGCGATTATATTTCTTGTAGCTATTGATAATCCTGCAGGCGGAGGTCTGCTTGATGCCAACAATCCTCCCCGCCTCAGCAGTTGACATCTTTTATTTCTCAACAAGATCAATAAGTTTGATTCTCATCTAAATATAAGGAACGGTACTTATCTGGAGTATTTTAAGTAAGTTTTTTTATTTTAGCCCTGTAGTTCAGACTTTGTGCTCATTTCGATTGTGCTATTCAATATATTATAAAGTTCGAAAAATGCCGAGCATTAAAAGTTAATATAGTTCTTATGTTTCTAAACTGAAGATCATTTTAAGTATTCCCATCGTGGCATCCAAATTATTGTTATGATTCATTGGGAATTAATCACAAAGAGCAGCTTCGAAATCGAACCTCTTTACTGATGGCTTTATATTCCAATGAAAAAGTAGGAGTTGCTTAATCATACTGCTACCACAAAGACCTCCTTCACATATAAAAGAATCCCTTGACTTTGGCACCCTTTAATATCAAAATGTAATTTTATCTCTATTCCTTTGAATGCTTAATAATAAAGTTGATAATTTATAACTGAAGAGAGAGAGGAAATCAGGTTAATAAGGATTTAAAACTTTCTAAAATTCAGGATATTTCCTTGAATATGAGTAAAGTACAACACTTAGAGGCATAGATAATTTTTTTTATAGCCGACCATTCGGCCAAGCTTCTTGATCCTTCGAGACTCGTTTAGGCCAGAGTTATTTATTAAAGTCATATATGTAGAAAGTAATCAATAATATCACTCAGAATCCCAATGATTATTGAGATCTATCAACTGATTCATCCTTAAGCAATCAGTATCCAAGGATCCACCTTCGTCAAACTCGTTTTGACTAAAATTGGCTAAAGTCGATCCCATTGACATTTCTATTTTTCCTTCATTCTTTAATACTTAAAACAAGAGTTATTTCTCTGCTTCAAGAGCTTTATTCAAACTTTTTTGGTCAGCTTTTTCCATTAGTTTGGAATAAAAATGCCTTAAATCACAGTATCTCAGATATCGCTTTGCAGGAAAACTAGGTTACTGAGCCAACTATTCCTCTACTTGAAGCTCGTTCTCCCAAAATGATAACTATTTCTCTTTCACCATCTTTTTTATGTTTTGTTTGTTGAGCCATTCTTCTGTTCCATCTTTTGATACGTAACTTTGCCCGCCTGAGAAAGAAATTTTTTCCAAGGTTGGATTTAGCAAACCCTGCTTAGCTGGTCTTGTGTCTTTTGTCAAGGATCGCATGGCTTCCAAGCTTATTCCTCCTTGACTGTCTAAATGAAAAAAGTTTAGTTGCTTCTGGATCTAAAGAATGCTAATAGAAGCAGGATATATTGTGGGATTGATCTTACCGTAATCGTAAAGAAGGCAAGGATGTTTTTTTATCAGGTTGTGATCACAGTTAACCATGAGAGCTGAACCTCCTGGATAGGGACTATGACCCACAAGATAGTTAAATCTATTGCTATCTATTTCCATTTCAATATGCTGAAGGACTGTAGGAGGAGCCTCTTCACAGTAGTGATCGATTCTGAATATTTATTCTGATGTTTTCCTGATGTCGAAGACTTTTACATCATGAGATTAGGAAAGGGCAAATGTGCCAGCAGCAGACTGAACCCCTTCAATAGGTATTCCAGCAAAAATATTGGTTTTATTTTTAACTTGATAGATAATTTTGATCGATCCAGCTCTGCAATCATATAAATCCACTGAAGTCTACTTGCAAAGCATATGTTAATTTTTTGTTAATGCCCATCCTGAATGAATGACCTCAGGAAGTTATTTTATCAGTTCCTGACGATCTTACTATTTTTTCAGATTGATTTTAAAAATAGATGATCTTTCTCCATCATAAAGAGTCAAGAAGATATAATGATTGAAGCTTGATAAATAGTCCCAAATTGCCACGATTTACACTTCGAATACATGAATCTTCACAGGTTCCATTTTTGATAGATCATAAATAAAGAGTGATCTGGCACTTCTCATCAATAAAAAAATCCCGCTTATTTTAACTTCATAGATGATTTCATTTGTCGAATAGATCTTGAATGCAGCTGGCATAATTTAAGGAGAAGGTCCCCCTGCTGCATACGAGGATAGCATGTCCACCTTCATTTTGTACAGTGCTGATTCCTAAACCCAGAATAGCTCACCTTTCCATAAAGCACTCACGTTTCCCTTTCTTCTATATGGCTCGTATTTTTTTTAGTTTAAGAACTCCTTTGTAATTTCAGGACAAATGTCGCTATTGACAACTCTCCTTAAATATTTGATTTGTCTATCAAATTGGAGATTGTTTCTATGATTTTTGCTGATTGTTGGATTGAACTAAGGCTATCCTCTTCGGATCACAAGGCTTTGATGCTTGGCAAAGTAGTCCTCGTGTGGTTGAAAATGAGTGCAAAAATGCTCGAAAAGATAATCAAGTGATTGACGGTAGAGAGGAGTTTGAAACTAGGCTTAATTGTTATTATTTGGCTCCATTATCAACAATTATATACGAATGTTAATAGAAATATTCTGCTTTTGTATATATTTTTTGAATCAATCTCAGTGATCTTTGGTCCCGGCTACCAACACTTCAACTCCTTTACTCACTGAGATAAAATTCTGTTTTCTTTCGCTTAGGGGTTTTGTCTCTACTTTCTGCTCTCTCAGTAGTTCTCTCAATAAT
>Ga0100380_10006199_pt1 | contig 12219 bp, 14 predicted proteins | sample CryGeymeta201504_FD_80417 | JGI IMG/M metagenome (GOLD analysis project Ga0100380, IMG submission 80417) | Groundwater microbial communities from Crystal Geyser aquifers in Utah, USA - Crystal Geyser metaG 2015-04 | ecosystem: Environmental > Aquatic > Deep subsurface > Groundwater | place... | reverse complement strand
TAGGCCTTGAATACTCTGAGCGAAGAAGAACATTGCCTACCTGAGGGCCATTACCGTGCGTAAGAATGTAATCATCCTCAGGAAAAGAATTTACAATGTTTGATATATGCTCGCAGGTTTCTTTTGTTCTTTTCCATTGCATAGCAATATCGGGAATAATAGCTTTTCCATTTTTATCAACTAAACCGACAGGGGCAACTTCATTGCCACCAAATGCAAAAATCCTAATTTGTTTCTTAGCCATTTTAAACTCCTTTGTTTTTAATATTTTTACACCAAAATTTTATTAAATTGTCTTTAAAATTATCTCATTATCAAAGACATAATTGCTTTTTGAACATGAAGCCTGTTCTCTGCCTCATCATTAACAATAGAAATTTTTGGGTCATCAATAAGGAGATCAGTAACTTCAAAATTTCTACGAGCAGGAAGACAATGCATATACACAGAATTTTTACTGGCGACCTTAAAATGCTCATGCGAAATACGCCAATCATCCTTGTATTTTTTACCCACTTCAGCATGTCTATCGGGATTCCTAGCCCAGGATTTAGCGTAAATAACATCCGCGTCTTTTGATGCTTTCCAAATGTCATTCTCAATCGTGAGAGAACCACAACTTTCTGCTACTGCCTTTTTTGCAAATTCAACATATTCACTATCAACATCGTAAAGCCCTGGCTCGTCAGGATAAGCAAGAGTAATATTTAACCCAAGTATAGAACCCGCAGCAATCATTGTCTGAGGTACCCCTGCAGATTTTGCCCTTTCATCATATGCCCATGACATAACGATCTTTTTCTTTCGAGCTCCTTCTAACCCACCGAATTTTTCCATCATCGTAAGAATATCACCCATGATCTGACAGGGGTGCTCCTTATCATCAAGCATATTAATTACAGGTATATTCGCATATTCAGCTATTCCTCTTAAAACCTTTCTAGCATCTCCATATTCATATGTTTCTGCACCCATCTGGGTTTTAAGATTATAGAGACGAATTGCAAAACCGTCCAAAAATCTCGAAATCATTTCGGCAGTATCCTTCCATGACTCCTTGTGGGAAAGTTGTAATTCCTCAGGATTATAGACCTGAGCAGATCCCCCAAGCTGAACTATCCCTGTTTGAAAAGAAAGTCGAGTTCTCGTTGAAGGCGATGCAAAAAGTAATCCCAAAACCTTTCCTTTAAGGATTTCTGTCTGTGACTCACCCACAGCATTTCTCATTTTAAGCCATTTAGCAACCTCAAGAATTGTTTCCAATTCCTCTTGGTTAAAGTCGAGCACGCTAATAAAATCCCTACCTCTTAAATCTGTTTTCATTTTTTTTACCTCCTTGAACCCTAATTATTTTATATTTTATAATTTATACTTTTAGTATTCGCAGTCAATAGGAAAAACTAATCGACTCACTTTACAAAAATTTAATAAAAATAATAAAAACAGGTGCATTTTGAATTTTTTATTTTTAAATTTTAAATTTTTCGAACTTCTCTGCTCTTCTTTTAAGCAAATTTTCAGAAGGTTCCTTTAAAAGCAGCTCAAACTCTTTTTGCAGGGCTTCCTTAACCGTTTGAATAGTAAGCTCAGGATTTCTGTGAGCTCCTGTAAATGGTTCTTCTATAATGCCATTTATCACATTAAAATTAAGCAGCTCTTCAGAAGTAATTTTTAAAGCTTTAGCAATGTCCTTTTTCATCGACCTATCCTTGAAAAGCACAGAAGCTCCAACTTCCGGGGAAATAACAGAAAGATAAGAATAACTGAGCATAAGGATTCTATCTGATACGAGTAAACTCAGTGCACCGAGGCTTCCCCCTTCTCCTATCACTACACTCAAAACTGGTACTTTAGCTTTTAAAAAAGCTTTTATGGGTTCTGATAAGGCAGCAACTGAACCCTCTTTCTCCGTTTCAGGAGAAACACGTGCCCCTGGCGTATCAATAAACGTTAAAATAGGTGTTTTAAATGTATTTGAAGCAATATCAACAGCCCTTGCAATTTTCCTGAACCCCGAAGGGCCAATCATTCCTGAATTACTCTTTAATCGCTCAATTATAGTGTGTCCCTTGTTGCTTCCGATAACAGTGAGAGATAACCCATTAAATTTGCCGATGCCTGCAATGATTGACCTGTCTTCTCCCGAAATTCTGTCTCCTTTTATTTCTACGAAATTGGTCAAGAGTTCCTTTATATAATCAAGGGTTTGAGGTCTATCAGGGTGGCGGGCTACTTCTACAATATTATAAGGAGTTAAACTTTTATAAATTACCTTAAGCCTTTCTTCTATTAAATTTTTTAATTCTTTTTTTTCAAGCCCGGTTTTTTCTCCAAGCTCTTTATAAAGAGTAGCAAGTTCTCTTTTAAAGGAAAGTAAGGTCATCATATTAGGCTTCTGTTTGTGTAAATTTTCAAAACCTTTGAAATTGTTGATTTCAAATCTTTCCTTTCGAATACTCCGTCAAGAAAACCGTTTTCAAGAAGTTTTTCTGCAGACTGAAGCTCTCTGGAAAAATTCATCCCAAAGGCAAGCTGTGTAATCCTGGGGCTTGTGAGCCCTATCATTGCATCTTTCTCGGCAAAGACAAACTGGCCAAGCATTCCTATAGCTGAAGCACCTCCATAAACCGGGTTTGTAAGAATCGAAATGAAAAGGCCACCGTCTTCTTTAAAGACGTCAACAGCCTGAATGATACGAACTATCTGGAGCATTGAAAAAACTCCTTCCTGAACCCTCTCTCCACCAGATGAAAATTTTACAACCACTGGAAGTTGATTTTTCTTTGCATAAGTGAATAGTTTCACAATCTTTTCTCCTTCGGTGAAACCCAGACTTCCACCAATGAATTCAAAAGAAAACGCCCCTATTGCAACATCAACGCCGTCAATTTTAGCTTTTCCTGTTATTAATGCACTATTAAAACCAGTTTCCTGTCTAACTTTTGCAAGTTGATTCTTATAATAGGCTCCATCATAAAAATTAAGCACATCTAAGGGCTCTATATCACTATTAATAGCTTTAAAAGTGTCGGTATCTGTGAGCAGATTTATCCTTTCCTGTATAGACATTCTGAAATGATGTCCACAGTAAGGGCAAACATTCAAATTATTCTTTAAATCTTTGTAATTGATTAATCTGCCACACGAGCTGCATCTTATAAGAGTTTCCTTTGCAATTTCTTCTGTTATAACAGGAACATAGATCCTGTTTTTCCTTTTAAAAATATCCATATCAATAGCCAGCCTCTTTAATAATGTTTTCCAGCGGCTTTCCCATTAACAGCCTCACAATATTTCTTGCTGAGTCTTCCCAGCTTCTTTTTACGCTTTCTGCCGAGAATCCACCTGCATGTGCAGTCATCACTATATTGTCAATTGCAAAAAACGGATATTTAGAAGGATATGCAAATTGCATGGGTTTTTCTGGATAATTCCACCAGGTATCAATCGCCGCACCTCTAAGGATGTGGGTTTTTAAGGCCACAAAAAGGTCTTCTTCGTTTACAACAGCGCCTCTTCCAACATTTATAAAATATTTATCTTTCATTGCATTAAACACATTTTTATCGATAAGCCCTTTTGTTTCATCAGTTAGTGGAAGAACAGAAATGATAAAATGAGATTTTTCCACTGCTTTGAGCAAGTTCTCTGTACCGTAAACCTCGTCCACATTTGGATAACTCTGCGGATTCCTCTTAACACCAATAACATGCATACCAAATGCTTTTGCAAACTCTGCAATTTTCTTTCCAATGCTCCCGAGTCCTATAATACAAACGGTTTTCCCTTGAACTTCTATATTAAACTCTTTTCCCATCCAACCATGCCAATAACCTTTTCTCAAATCTCTATCACTTCGCACAAAATCTTTGGCGAGCGAAAGAAGCAAGCCGAAAGCGTATTCTGCAACAGTAACTGCATTCGAGTGGACATTTGCAAGGGCAACACCCTTCCTGGTTAGTTCCTTAACATCAAATGTATCAACTCCCACAAAAGGAACCTGGATTAGTTTAAGATTTTTTGCAAGTTCAAGATCTTCGGAAGATATAGAGGATGCAATAATAGCGATAGACTCTTTAAGTATTTCTTTTCTTTCTTTTTCATTTCTTGAAATAAGTATAGAAATCTCTTCCTTAAAGCCTTCTGCTTCTTTTGCTTTCTCAAACATCTCAACAGCATTAGATGGCGGGGGTAAGAATATACCAACCGTATTCATAAATCACCTCCAAAATTTCTTATATTTTAACCATAAACAATTTTTTTCAAAAACAAACCAAAAAGTATTTTTAATGTATATAATATGGTTATGAAAAAAATAGTTATTTTTATAGCTTTGATCGCCATACTGACCACCGGCTGCAGCGCTAAAAGTACAGACAACCAGAAAATCAAAGTAGCCGCAACAATTTTCCCTATTTATGATGCCCTCAAAGGAATAGGTAAGGATAAAGTTGATGCATCACTGATAGTCCCGTCAACATCTGACCCTCACAATTTTTCGCTTAGCCCTCAAGACATCGAGAAATTACAGGGTGTAAAACTGATTTTTGAAAACGATATTGGCCTCGAAAACTGGATGGAGGGCCTCCTTCAAAGCTTAAAAGATGCACGGGTAATTAACACAAGCGAGGCAATAAATGCTAATGTAAAGAATGATAACCCTCATATATGGTTAAATCCTGATTATTATATAATGCAATGCACGGCAATTGAAAAATCACTTATAGAGGTTGATCCTCAAAACAGCTCATATTATGAAGAAAATTTTAAAACTTACACAGATGTAATAAAATCTGAAGCTTTTAGATTACGGAGTGAAGTTAAAGGACTGCAAACGAAAAAAATCATATCTTTTCACGATGCATTTCCTTATCTTGCAGAGTACTTCGGGCTTGAAATTGCTGGAACATTGGAAGGAACTCAAGGAACATCACCAACTCCACAAAAAATTAAAGAAATAGAAGATATAATTACTAAAAATCATATAAAAGCAGTATTTAAAGAGCCGCAGCAATCAACTGAAATAATGAATGCAATCGTTGAGGATACTCATGTAAAAGTATATGTACTTGATCCTATTGGGGGAAGTAATGGGCGGAATAGCTACCTGGAAACAATGCAATACAACATAAACACAATTATTGAAGCGCTAAAATGAACAATGATACTATTCTATCAGTAAAAAACCTTTCTGTTAGATACCAGGATTTTGAGGCAATCAGCAACATCTCGTTCGAGTTAAAAAGGGGTGATATTGCAATTATTATTGGACCAAATGGTGCAGGAAAAACAACTTTGCTTAAGGCGATTCTTGATCTTTTGCCACACGAAGGCGAGGTTAGAATTTTAGGAAAAAAAATAAGCGAGATAAGTAGGGAAGAAAGAGCTAGGATTGGCTATGTGTCGCAAAAAGTTGATATTATTCAGAATTTCCCTGTTACAGTGAAAGAACTTCTCGAACTTTCTATTAAAAAAACTTACCCAAAGAGCAAAGAGCAGAAAATGAAAATCGAACAATACCTTGATTTACTCCATATTTCCCATCTTGCCAATAAAGCAATTGGAGAACTCTCTGGCGGGCAACAGCAAAGGTTCCTCATTGCAAGGGCGTTAATTTTGTCGCCTGAGATACTATTGCTCGACGAACCCATTGCAGGTATTGATATTACAGGAGAGCAGACATTTTACGAATTCATCACATGCATGAATAAGCAATACGGAATAACTACACTTCTTGTTTCTCACGATGTTACTGTGGTAGAAAAAATTGCAAGCAAAGTGATATGCGTCAACAGAACATTGATATGCGAAGGTAAACCTGACGAAGTGCTCTCGGAAGAAAAATTTGAAGAACTCTATGGAAGGGAAGCCAGTGTATACAAACACAAATTCTGCAAAGAAGGAGAACCTTGCGAGTTCTATAAGGACAGAGGGGATTTGAAATGATCTACGGATTTTTTTTGAGAGCAATTGTTGTCGGGGTAATATCGGGTTTCCTTTGCGCTTTTATTGGAGTGTTTGTAATCCTCAGGAAAATGGCATTTTTCTCGCATGCAATAGCACATATTGCACTAACCGGAGTTGCTATCGGATTTCTTGTAAATGTCAACCCGCTTGCTTCTGCTTTAGGTTTTTCGGTAGTTGTTGGGATGCTGATACCTCCTCTTATCGAAAAATCGAGATTATCTGTTGATACTATCATAGGGATATTGCTTCCTTCATCAATGGCTATTGGAGTAATTCTTCTGGGATTTGTAAAGGGATACAAGCCCGATTTGTTGAGCTACTTATTCGGGGATATTCTCGCAGTTTCTTCAAAAGATCTGTACATTATTCTTGGTCTTGCAGTATTTTCCATAGTACTTATGTATTTCATCTTCAATGAAACAACAATCATGTCTTTTGATGAGGACTGGGCAAAAGTAAGTGGAATAAGAGTGAAGTATCTAAATTACCTGTTCGTACTTTTGCTATCTTTAATAGTTATTATAAGCATTAAAATAGTTGGCATTATACTTGTATCTGCGCTTGTAATAATCCCTGGAGCTGCTGCAATAAACATTGCAAAAAATTTAAGAGAAATGTTTATATATTCTATCCTTATTGGCGTTTTAGGAGAACTTGTTGGAATAATTGCATCGTATTTTTTGAACATACCCACAGGACCTTCGATAGTTTTAACAATTTCAATTATATTTATACTTACATTAAGGAGGAGAAAATGAGAGTAGCAAGTTTTGAAAGTAAAGGAATTGAAAAAGTTGGCGTGTTCTACAAGGGCAAACTCATAGACATTGATCTTGTTTCCGAAATCATTGGACATAAGCTCGACAAAGAATTCCCTGCATTCTTTAACGTCGTAGATATAATAGAGCAGTGGGAATATGTGGAGAAACTCATTGAAAAAGGCGAAAAGCTGTTCAAAAGCGAATTCCTTAAATTTTTTGAAGTTAAAAATCCTTTGTTAACTGCACCAATTATAAGAGAGAGCAAGATTGTATGCCTTGGCAAAAATTATGCTGAGCATGCAAAAGAGACAGGAAGCAAACCCCCTGAAGAGCCAATTATTTTTGGAAAATTTGCTGACTGTGTAATTTCTCAGGATGAAGAAATTATTTACCCTGATTTTGCAACAAGAGTCGATCCTGAAGTTGAGCTTGCGGTTGTTATAGGAAAGCAGGGCAAGGATGTTGATGCAGAAGAGGCAATGGACTATGTTTTTGGATACACAATAGCAAACGATATAACTGAAAGAGAATTGGAATATGCTGATATGAAGAAGGGTTGGCCGTGGTTCAGGTCAAAGAACTTTGATGCAGCAATGCCACTTGGGCCCTGGATTGTAACAAAAGATGAAATTCCAAACCCACACAACCTTGAAATAGAACTTTCAGTAAATGGCGAGGTGAGACAAAAAGGCAACACAAAAGATATGATTGTCAAAATCAATGAGCTTGTAAGCTTCATCACAAAATACATCACTTTGTACCCTGGAGACGTTATTTCAACTGGCACAGTTTCAGGAATTGCCCCAATCGAAAGGGGAGACGAAATAGTTTGCAAAATAGAAAAAATTGGCGAATTAAGAAATAAAGTAATCTAAAAATAACTAAGGAGGCCAAAATGACAGAAAATCTTTACGAGAAAGAAGAAAATGTCGGAGAAAAGGGAATGGACCTTCACAGAGCGCTCACATCCCTTATGGAGGAATTAGAGGCTGTTGACTACTACAACCAGAGAGCCAATACGACAAGAGACGAGAACCTCAAATCTATCCTAATTCACAACAGGGACGAGGAAAAAGAGCATGCTGCAATGCTTATTGAATACATCAGGAGAGTGGACGATAAATTTGACAAAGAATTAAAAGAAATCCTCTTCAAAGAAGGAGATGTAACGAGGTTCGGCTAAAAAAGAGAGATAGTTGACTTTATTCGGAGCTGCCATTTTAAACGTAGAATAAAATGGCAAAATAGTGGAAGATACTTCCAAATAGTACGAAAAAATGCCATATAAAATGGTTGTACTGCAATTTCTGCCAGGCGTAGAAGATTACTCCAAGAGTATACGTAAGCCCCCCGAGGAAAAGCAAAACAATACTACCTTTTGGCAATGCAACCATCAGAGGTTTTATTGCAATAACAATCAGCCAACCCATTGCAATGTAAATTGCAGTGAAGAGGGCAGGATATTTATTTATAAATATAACTTTTAAAACAATACCAACTAAGGCAATTGCCCATACCACATAGAACAGAGATAACCCCATACTTCCCCTCAATTTAACAAGCATAAATGGGGTGTAGGAGCCTGCAATGAGCAGAAAAATTGCCGAGTGATCAAAGATTCTCAAGACTTTATGAAGTCTTGCAGATTTTACAATTATTGGTAAGCCATGATAAAGGGACGAAGCTACATAAAGAAGTACCAGCGTTACACCAAAGATTGTAAAACTTGCAATTCTTAATGCCCCTCCCAACCTAACTGCTCTTATAATAAGCATTACAAGGCCTGTGATGGCAAGTCCCGTGCCTACTGTGTGCGTTATAAAATTACCAATTTCTTCTTTTCTTGTTGGAGTCTTAGGTGTTATTTTCAAATATTCTCCTTTAAACTTTTTCAACTTACAAATTATAAGATTATTTAGTAAATTAAAAATTCTTTTAAAAAACTCAAAAAACCTATTGACCTACCTTTTACTTTCCTTAAAATAGAATAAGAGAATATCATGAGAATCGGTTTAACTTTTAATCTAAGAAAAAGTTTTAGCGAAAGAAACTCCGTGTTTGACAGCCCTGAAACTATTGAGAATATTAAAAGGGCTCTTGAAAGAAAAGGGCACAGGGTTAAGCTTTACGAAGCTGGCTCTGAGACATTATTCTATCTCCTATCTTTAGACAGACCTCAGATAGTTTTTAATATCGCAGAAGGGAAAAATGGCACATATGGAGAGGCGTATGTCCCTTCAATGCTCGACGAATTGAAGATACCCTACACCGGATCTTCTGCACTTGCAGTATCATTATCTGTAAATAAAGTTGCAACAAAAATGATTATGCAAAGTGCTAATGTTAGTGCTCCAAAATTATATCAATTTATTACAACACCAAATGAAGAAATAAGAAACATCGATTCTTTCCCCGTAATTGTAAAACCCGTTTTCGAAGGTTCGAGTATTGGAATTTCTTCAAAATCGATTTGTTACTCAATGGAAGATGTCAGCATATCAGCCTTAAGGATATTTCAAAGATTAAAAAGACCTGTTATGATTGAAGAATTTATTGAGGGTACCGAAATTACAGTGGGAGTAATCGGTAACTTTCCTCCAAAAATGCTGCCCCTACTTGAAATTGATTTTTCGCCTCTGAATAAAAGAGAATCAAAAGCTTCAAAAGGAATCCAAACCTACAAATTTAAAGCCGACTATTCAGAAAAAGCACAATATTTTTTACCTGCAAGAGTATCTGAAGAAGTTATCAAAAAAATCGAGGAAAATGTCATTAAGGCATTTAGAGTCCTTAACTTGAGGGATGTTGCACGCTTTGATTTAAGAATTGATAAAAATGGTACTCCATTCATACTTGAAGTTAACGCTGTAGTAGGACTCGAAAGAGACCATTCTGACTTCCCGCGGGTGTATAAGCTTACCGGTAAAACTTATGAGGATTTAATAAATGACATATTAGAATCTGCACTTGAAAGAATAAAGAGAAATGAGAGAGTAGTATTTTAAAATAAAGGATTAAAGTTGTTGACCTAAGGAGGAGATATAGGCCTCACTAACCCCACTACCTATGAAGATGTATCACAAATACTCACTAAATATAATTTATGGGGAAAATTACCACAAAATATCAAAAGACTCATAAAAAGAGGCCTTGAGGATTTGGAGGAAGAAACACCCAAAAATATTCCAAAGAGGCATTTTGTAGAAATTACTGCTTCCAATAAAACTTGCGTGAATGCAGGGATTAACAAAGCAAAAACAATGGGTTTCAATACGATGCTGCTCACAACTTACCTTGAAGGCGAGGCAAAAGAGGTAGCTCATGCACTTTCTTCTATTGTAAAGGAAATAAAAACTCAAACAATCCAGTTGATATACCTGGGCAATTATTGCTGGTGGAGAGACAACCGTTAAGGTTACAGGAAATGGCCTTGGCGGACGAAATCAAGAGCTCGCTCTGTCATTTGCTATTGATGTGCAGGGTATGTCAGGTGTTCTTATGGCAACATATGCAACAGACGGAAGGGATGGACCCACTGATGCTGCTGGCGCATTTGCAACAGGAGCAACGTTTGCAAGAGCCTGGTCTCTGGGAATTGGCCCAATGTTATTTCTTTTAAACAATGATTCCTATCACTTCTTCGACAAGCTCGGGGATTTAATTAAAGTACCTCCAACAAATACAAATGTGAATGATGTTATAGTAATCTTAATTGAATAATTTTTTCTTACTTTTAAAAATCTTAATGTTTTATTATAATGTAATCTTGAATACGTCATGTTTTTGTATAGAATTTATAGGTTGACAGCATATAAAGGGGAGATGTCTTTAAAAAATAATTCCTATAAAGTTCGATGAACCCCTTTTAAATATGTGGAGGTATTTTATATGGATAAAGCTATTGAGGTTAAAAATCTAAGAAGGATTTATAAAAAAGGAAAGGCAGAGCCATTCATCGCCGTTGATGATATAAGCTTTGATGTTTACTCTGACGAAATATTCGGGTTGCTCGGGCCAAACGGTGCAGGAAAGACAACCATCATAAAAATATTGTCCACTCTCCTGTACCCCACAGAAGGAACAGTAAAAGTGGGAGGATACGATGTTGTTAAAGAGTCAGATAAAATTAGACACATAATTAACCTTGTTTCTGGCGGAGAAAGTGCAGGTTATGGAATCCTCACAGTTAAAGAATCTCTATGGATGTTTTCACAATTCTACGGCATTGAAACAAACGAAGCAATGAAAAGAATAGAAAAATATTTAAAAATAGTTGAGATGTGGAATAGCAGAAACACACTTTTAAACAAGCTCTCTACGGGTATGATGCAAAGAATAAACCTTGTAAGAGGACTTGTTTCAGAACCTAAGATACTATTCCTTGACGAACCTACTCTTGGGCTTGATATAGAAGGGGCACGTATCATAAGAAATATTGTAAAAGAGTGGGTCAAAGAGAATAAAGAAAGAGCAGTTGTGCTTACAACTCACTACATGGCAGAAGCAGATGAACTTTGCGACAGGATTGCCATTATCAACAGGGGGAAACTGGTTGCATACGATAGCCCTGAAAGCCTGAAGCAAACAATTTCAATTGAAAAATTTTTCGAAATTACAACTCCTCTGGGAGAAATTTCTGATAAAGATTTGATTAAAGAAATGAATAGTAAAAGTTCCATAAATTTCACACACTACCCTGAAAGTGGAGAAACTATTATTTTACTAAGATTAAAGGAAGAGAAGGAAATAGCTCATATAATATCAACCCTTGAGGATAACAACATTGAAATTAAATCATTGAGGAAAATTGAACCTACCCTTGAGGATGTCTTTATAAAGCTTGTTGGCAGGAGATTTGAGGATGAGGAAAAAGATTGATATTTTTATAAAGACTGCCTACGCAAGAGCTTATGTAAGAGTAAAAGGTCAGTTAACAAGAGATTTAAACTGGATACTTGCCTCAGTTGCTGGAGCTTTCCTTACAATGGCAACCTATGTGTATCTATATAAAAGCATTGGGGCTCCAGAAGAATTTGCTGGAATAGTGCTTCTTGGAGGGTTTATGACTCCTTATTGGCTCAATGTCCTCTGGTCTGTTGCGACCCAGCTCTATTGGGAAAAAGAAATGGGAAATTTACAACTTATCATTCTCTCTCCTGCTCCTCTTTCGGCATTTTTACTTGGCCTCACCATCGGAGGGATAGTTCAAACAACTATTAGATCCTTACTCGTTCTTTTTGTTGGTATTTTTGTTTTTAAAATCTCCTTTGCTGTAACAAATATATGGCTTGTAATATTTGTTTTCATTGTGACACTCATGGCTCTTTATGGGGTAGGGATGATTTTTTCATCACTTTTCCTGTTTTACGGAAGGGAGTTATGGAGGATGGCCTTACTTGTCCAGGAGCCTGTGACCCTTGCATCTGGCTTTTACTTTCCTGTAAAATTCCTTGGAGCACTTGGAGCCGGAATCGTTTCACTGATACCGCTT
>Ga0100380_10006197_pt1 | contig 12222 bp, 9 predicted proteins | sample CryGeymeta201504_FD_80417 | JGI IMG/M metagenome (GOLD analysis project Ga0100380, IMG submission 80417) | Groundwater microbial communities from Crystal Geyser aquifers in Utah, USA - Crystal Geyser metaG 2015-04 | ecosystem: Environmental > Aquatic > Deep subsurface > Groundwater | place: USA... | reverse complement strand
GATCGTCAAAATAGCTGAAATTGATACCCCACTCCAGAGACGCCTGGCGAATGTTTTCGGAAATTCCGTCTACATCAACACGTAAGGTGTCAAAGTATTCGCTATAACGAATGCTGTGACCTAATTCTACCAATCCTTTGTCGAGTACGCGCGTAAGTCCATGAATGCGTTCAGCAATATTTTTCAAGCCTTTCGGTCCATGATATACGGCATACATACTCGCCATGATAGAAAGTAGTACCTGTGCCGTACAAATATTTGACGTCGCTTTTTCACGACGGATATGTTGTTCACGGGTTTGCAGCGCCATGCGGTACGCTGTTTTTCCTTGGGCATCGATAGAAACACCGATAATACGTCCAGGGATACTTCGCTTAAATTCGTCTTTGGTAGCCAAAAACGCAGCATGCGGCCCGCCATAACCCAAAGGAACCCCAAATCGTTGGCTTGATCCAACGACGATATCTGCTCCCCATTCTCCTGGAGGAGTTAATAAGGTTAGAGACAATAAGTCTACCGCAACGCAAAGCATCACATTAGCAGCTTTTGCTGAAGCGGCAAATTCCGAATAATCGAATATTACACCATCATTGGCTGGATATTGAACTAGAGCACCAAAGAAATCTTCGTTCAAGGTAATCTCTTCGTGACTACCAATTACAAGTTCAATGTTCAAGGGAATAGCACGTGTCCGAAGAAGGGCAATGGTTTGAGGGAAGCATTTACGGGAAACGTAAAACTTCATTCCTTGATCTTTCTTTTTCAAGGAATAAGCCATGTGCATTGCTTCAGCTGCGGCAGTTGCCTCATCTAATAAAGAAGCATTGGCAATTTCCATCCCAGTGAGGTCAATCACTAAGGTCTGGAAATTTATCAGCGCCTCAAGTCTTCCCTGCGCTATTTCAGCCTGGTAGGGCGTATAAGCGGTATACCATGCCGGATTTTCAGTGATATTACGTAGAATCACTCCTGGTGTAAAGCAATTGTAATAGCCGGTACCGATATAGGATTTAAAGACCTGATTCTTTGCCGCAATTCCTCTCAATTTCTTCAGAAACGCTTGTTCTTCCAATCCTTCAGGAAGATTCATGGGTTCTGGAAGACGAATTGTGGCAGGCACTGTTTCATCAATCAGTTGATCAATGGAGCTCACTCCAATGACTTCAAGCATTTGCTTGGTTTCTTCTGCATCAGGTCCATTGTGCCTGTGCTCAAAGCGGTCGTAATTGTGAATGGATATTGGCATTAGCAGCGTTTGAAAAATTTTTCAAATATACGCAATACAAATGCTAGAGTCGAAGGAAATCCTCCCCTTTATATTCAAGTGCCTTACTTAATTTTTCCATTCCCATAGGTTTCAAGATATAGCCTTGTAGTTGAGCAGGGTGCATTTGTGCTTTTTCGATATCCTGGGCGAGTGGAGATGAACTGACAATATAGATTATCGATTGTTTGCTTAAACGCTCTTGGGTCCTTTCAACTTCATCAAGAACTTCCCAACCGTCCATGGCGTTCATATTAATATCAATGAAGAAAAAATCGGGAAATGTTTCAGTTGTGTAGGCTTTAATTGCCTCCACAGCAGACTCTCCATCTTCATAAAATTCTGAGATGTCAATCTGTTCAATTCTTTTAATTAAGGTCGTTCCAACAAAACGATAAACTGAATCGTCGTCAACTAATACAACTTTCATTTCCGGTCTATGATTTTCGAAGTTAAAGAAATATTGGCTAAATTTATAGGCCCATAAAAAAGGCCGGATTAACCGGCCTTTCTATTTCTTGCAATTTTATCTAGTTATAGGTGGGTAATAATGAATATTTCTTGCTGTACTCCATCATTTGACCGGTAAAATCATTTGGGTATTCAACTTTGACATCAATGATTTTATCCCCTTCCATCACTGGAACTAGTTTCGGCTGAATAAATCCTGAATAAGGGGCCAAATTTAATTTTGCATAACGTTCAAGCACTTCTTTGTGCAGTTCTTGGTCTACTTTCACACCATACGTTTCCACTAACGCCTGACCTGCTGCAAAATCACCCTCAGATTTGATGCGCTGAATTTCACGGAGCAATTCTCCGAATAATACCCGCAACCTGTCGTAATCATTGATTTGAACATAGGTCTTTCCATCCCGCTTCACAAATTCAATAACGTTTTCGCCTTTTCCTTTCTCGTAAGCCCATTTCGCCACCAGCTGACGGTTACGCATATGTGCCTCCTCAATTTCATCGCCCAATTTTATACGGGTCAGCTGAGTCATTAAGCCATTCATGATATAACCATCATACTCTGCCTTTCCTACATCCAAGGTATTCATCACACCAATTTCTATCAACTTAGGGTCCATAACAAAATATAAGGCCACCAAATCGGCTCGTGCCTCTTCAAGACATGAAGCATATTGTTTTAGCGTTTGGTCTGGAGTACCAATCCCTGGGTTAATTTTTCCAGAGGCATGTCCGATTACTTCATGCATATCGGTATGTAGGTCGGACGACAATGCGCCATGCTCCTTGATGCGTTTGATGACGGTTTCATTTACTCCGAACTCATCCAATGTGCTTCCTTTTGCCTTTGCGGCATTATAGGCATAAACAATATTGCCGAGGGATACAGATTTGGAGCCTTTTTGCTCTCTCACCCAGTTATTGTTCGGGAGATTGATTCCAATTGGGGTAGTCGGAGCAGCATCCCCACTTTCCACAACCACTGTAATTACTTTGGCTTCAATCCCTTTAACTTCTTCTTTTTTATGCTCTTGCATCAATGGCGAATTGTCTTCAAACCATTGAGCTTGCACAGAAATTGCTTTGATACGTTCCGTGGCTTTGAGGTCCTTAAAGGAAACAACCGATTCGAAACTCCCCTTTTTTCCAATGGCATCAAGGTAAACTTCGATAAAGCCGTTTACTACATCTACTTGGCTATTCACATCTTGAACCCAAGCCGTATTATACACATCCCAATCATTTACATCACCGCTGCGATAATAGGCAACTAGCTTCTCGAGGGTTTCTTTTTGTTGTGGGTTTTCAGCTACAGGGATTGCTTTTTCTAACCAGTAAACAATTTTTTCTATGGCCGTTCCATACATGCCGCCCACTTTCCAAATACGCTCCGATACCACACCATTTTCTTTGACTACTTTACTGTTTAAGCCATATTCAGGACGTTGAGTTCCTTTTCCATCCGAAAATTTAGCATAATAAGCGTCTACTTCTTTTTGGGTAACTCCTTCATAGAAATTATTTGCACTTTCCGCTACATTATCAATGTCTGCTGCTTGATTTACAATTTTTGGGTCGATGCTTCCATCAAACATAACCTCTACTAAGTTGGCGAACTCTGGAGACTCTGGAGAAACAGGAAATCCATCTTTTGCCGAAGCAGCCACCAGTTCAGCGAAATAGGTTTTTGAAAACTCAGGCAAAAACTTACTATTGCTATAATGATGGTGAATTCCATTGCTAAACCAAATGCGTTTTACATAGGTCATGAAATTATTCCAGTCTTCCGTTTCCTTACTGCCGGGATAGCTGGCTACAATATTCTCTACCGTTTTTCTGATCGCTAGGTTATGCTTGTATTTTTGATCGTAAATGATGTCTCGACCGCAGAGAGCCGCTTCATACAGGTAATATACCAACTCTTTTTGTTGGGGACTTAGTTCTTCAAAGCCAGGAACTTTGTAGCGGAGGACTTGTAGGTCGGCAAATTGCTCAGCTACATAGTCAAACTCGTCTTCTTGGGGTGTTACTTCTTCTTTCAATGTTTCAGTACTTGCGTTGTTGCATGATGAGTTAAATGCCACGGAAGCGGCCAACCCAAATAGCAGAAGGTATCTCTGTTTCATGATGTCGAATTTCGATTAACTTTGCCGCAAGTTAAGGAAAGCACATTCGAAGGCAAACCATGATTCAGAGAAAACAAACCCTTTATCTCCTTTTTATCGTATTTATTTGCGCCTACCTGTTAGGTGGAAACCCAGTAATGTTTGAAATATCAGGCATAAATACTTGGTCGATGGGCATTGTAGGCACAATCGAGGTAAGCATCTTAAAAATCGACAGAATCGCTAAAGAGACCTCCCAATTTTTTACTTGGAACTCTTACCTCATCTATTCATTGTCGGCCGTTACACTACTCGCTTTTCTATCCATATTCCTATATAAAAACAGAAAATTGCAGCTTTTACTTTGCGGATTCAATTACCTCTTCATGCTAATTAGCGGGGTATTGATGTATTTTTATATCATGGATGGAAAGGCATGGATGGCTGCTGCTGAGTCAAGCGAATTGCATTATGCCTTTTTGATTGCTTTGATTCTTCCGATATGGAACTTTATGGCCATGCGCGGCATCATGCACGACGAGCGCTTGATTCGCTCCATGGACAGATTGCGCTAAAAGACATAACCAATACCGAGTCCAAATTGGGTCATTCGAAACTCCTGCTGAAAGGTGGTATAGGTGATTATCGGGTCTTGCCCTACAATTTCGGTTACTTCTTCTACTTCTGAAAAAACTGGACGAGCATAAAACAAATCCGCATTCGCCAAGAGAACCCAGCTCCATTTAAATTCATATTTTAGGGTGATACCTCCGCCAACTAGCGCTGAAGATGCCCGCTTATCTTTCATGGTATACTTGGCTGAGGCTCCTCCTGATTTGGAGACTCCGTTTAGTTCAAGGTTTGGTGAGATGAAATTCAGCACTCCCCCAGCCAGACGGAAATCCATCGCCATTTTATTAAAATTCTGGCTAAACTGGGGACCAAAAGTAAATCCAGTAACCGTCCAGAATCCCTGCTGTGCCTTCCATGTATAGTCACTGGCCTGCTGGTTTAGGCCATCCTCAATCGCTGTAAAATCCGTTCCATGTGCAGTAAAGGATAACATGGCATAAGCTCCGAATTGCTTGTAAATCTTATGACCAAAAAGCGCGTTAACCGTAAGACCTGCGGAAGCATATCCTGAAGCAGGGTCATCTGCATCGGTGCTCTGAAAATCGCCTGATGGTAAGCTTGCCCCAGCCGTTACATGAAAAAAACCTCCTACCTCCTTCTGCGCATTCGCAGTCCCAAAACATACAAGCAGCAGAAATAGGAGTCTTAGTTTCACTTCCGTTGAATGGTTTGTTCTCGATCCGGACCAATGGAAATAATACCAATGGGCACTTTGCATTCCGCTTCCATAAACTGAATATAATTTCTGAAAGTTTCTGGCAACTGGCTGTATTCGCGCATCACCGAGATATCTTCTTGCCAGCCCGGAAAGCTTTTATAGATGGGCGTCACTGTTGTTCCCTGAATATTAAAAGGACATTGTTCCTCATCGGAACTTCCCTCATAAGAAAGCGCTGCATTGATGGTATTCATTCCGCTTAGCACGTCGGCCTTCATCATAATCAACTCATCAACACCACTCAACATGATAGCATATTTCAGTGCAGGCAAATCGAGCCAACCAGTTCTCCTTGGTCGGCCAGTGGTTGCTCCGTATTCATTTCCATGATCACGCAGGTATTGTCCCATTTCATCTTCCAATTCTGTTGGAAAAGGACCACTACCCACGCGCGTGCAATAGGCCTTAAAAATTCCAGTCACTTTATTAATATGTTTTGGCGCTAAGCCCAGTCCAACGCATGCCCCGCCAGAAATGGTATTCGATGATGTGACGTAAGGATAAGAGCCAAAATCAAGATCAAGTAAAGAGCCTTGTGCTCCTTCGGCTAAGACCTTTTTCCCTTCACCAATCAGGCGGTGTAAGAAAAATTCAGAGTTTACTTGAGAGAAGCCTCGGAGGTATTCTACTGCCTCGAACCATTGAGTTTCTAAATTTGCTAATTCCGCTTCGTAGGGGAATTCATAGTAACGAAATACCGAGATATGCTTTTCCAATGCACGGGCGTAGAGATTCTTGAACTCTGGCGAATCTGCATCACCAATGCGTAGTCCAGACCGACCCGTTTTATCTTGATAAGTAGGAGAAATACCGCGTAAGGTGGAGCCTATTTTTTGCTCCCCTTTGGCCTTCTCACTTGCTGCATCGAGCAAACGATGGCTTGGCAAAATGAGATGAGCCTTTTTCGAGATATGCAAACGAGCACGTACGTCGGCACCTGCAGCAATGGTCTTCTCAATTTCTGCACGAAGCAAAATTGGGTCAATCACTACCCCATTTCCGATCAGGTTGATGCAGTTTTCATGAAAAATACCAGAAGGTATTGTATTTAAAACATGCTTTTTTCCATTGATTTCTAAGGAGTGACCCGCATTCGGGCCCCCTTGAAAACGCGCTACTACATCGTATGAAGGAGTAAGGAAATCTGCAATTTTACCTTTGCCCTCATCGCCCCATTGCAAACCCAACAAAACGTCAACCATCTCTATAAATTCTTTAAACTGTAAATATTATTTTTCGTCAATTACTGTGAGCTTCACTTCTTTTTTGCATGATGCACAGCGGCTATTTTCATCCAAAATCGGGCTGCCAAAAAGATTTAGGGAATGAGAAGTTACTTTGAATTGCAATAATTCTCCCATCATATTCTGTATTTGTTGCAAGCGTGGGTCGCAAAACTCCATCACTTTTTCGCAGACATTGCAGATGAGATGATCATGCTGTTTGAACCCATAAGACTTTTCGAACAAAGCCATATTCTGTCCGAACTGATGCTTCGTTACCAAGCTGCAATCCAGCAAAAGGTCGAGGGTATTATACACCGTAGCGCGCGACACATGGTAGTTACGATTCTTCATTTGAAGGTAGAGCGTTTCTACATCGAAGTGACCTTCTTGTGCGTAAATCTCGTCCAAAATCGCATAGCGCTCTGGCGTTTTACGTTGTTTTTTGGTCTCCAGGTAGTCGGTAAAAATTTTCCGAACCTGTTCCATCATTTGATTCTTATTGGTGGGCGCGTTGGGCATTCCAGTAATTAAAGTGCGAAGCTAATGAAATACAATCAAACGAAGAAAAGACAATGAGATGGTAAGACGTTTAGACAAATATACTGTAACTCGTTGGTTCGTCCTCCTGAGCTTGCCGAAGGACAGAAACTAGCCCCCTTTCACTCTGTTACGTTTACACGAACAACTTGCGTATGCGGCACTGCTGCTTTGATTTTCTGAATGAGATTGTCCAAATGCGACGTATCGAAGATATACAAGGTCAATATTCCTTCGAAGGTTCCCGAGTTTGACTCTACGGTTATCGATTTCATATTCACCTGAAGTTGTTTGGAAATGGTATCCGTGATTTTTGAGATGATACCTACATCATCAATACCGGTCACTTTAATTCCAGCGAGGAAGGCATTCTGGCTCTTCACAGGGGTATTAGCCCAAGTAGCTTTAATAATTCTGTATCCGTAATTCGAAGAGAGCTTGATCGCATTCGGACAACTTGTGCGATGCACTTTTATGCCTTCGCCCACGGTGATAAATCCGATTATCTCATCACCAGGGATTGGATTACAGCAGCGTGCTAGTCCAAAATCCAATTCATCCATGCTTTCACCAAAGAGAATGGTTTCTGCGCTATATAATTTCTTTTTGACGGCTCCAGTTCCAGAAACATGCTTTTGACTTTCTTTGAGGTGAGGAGCTTGATGGAACACAGCCTCCAAATCCAGCTTTGAGCGATCGAACTTTTCATTACTGATTGCATAAAAGAGGTCGAGCGAACTTTGGTATCTGAAATAATTAGTGAGAGCATTCAGCTTCTCTGCATTGAACGGAAATCCAGCTTGTTTGAATTTGCGTTCTAGCCATTCTTTCCCTACCAATGAAGCTTCTCTTTTTTCCTCTTTAAGCAGCTGTTTGATTTTCGATTTGGCCTTAGCCGTTACCACAAACTTGAGCCATTCGTCGTTTACTTTCTGCTTTTTCGACGTGATAATTTCTACTTGATCGCCATTGGAGAGGTTATGGCTCAAAGGCACCAACTTATTATTCACCTTGGCACCAATACATTTTGAGCCGAGGTCGGAATGAATATCAAAGGCGAAATCCAAGGCCGTAGCATTAGCTGGCATCTTTCTGAGTTCTCCTTTTGGAGTAAAGACAAATACCTCCTCACTAAAAAGGTTCAATTTGAAATCATCCAAAAAATCTACGGCACTGGCATCTGGGTTTTCTAAGATTTCCCTTACCCGTGTTAGCCAGTCTTCGAGTCCGCTTTCATTGTTTCCTCCTGCTGAATCCTTGTATTTCCAATGCGCCGCATACCCCTTCTCAGCAATCTCATTCATACGCGTGGTACGAATCTGCACCTCTACCCATTTCCCTTTCGGCCCCATCACTGTGGTATGAAGTGATTCATAACCGTTGGATTTTGGTGATGATATCCAGTCCCGCAAACGATCTGGATTGGGATAATAAAAGTCTGTAACGATGGAATAAATATTCCAGCAAGCACCTTTTTCCTCGTCAATAGGTACGTCGATAATAATCCGAATCGCAAATAAGTCATAGACCTCTTCGAAGGTGATCCCCTGCTTCTTCATCTTATTCAAAATGGAATAGATCGACTTGGGTCTACCTTTTACTTCGAAGCCAAAGCCTTGGGCCTTTAGCTCAGAATCGATTGGATCGATAAAGCTGCGGATATACTTATTACGCTGAACTTTGCTGTCTTGCAGTTTCTGCGCTATCTCAAAATACCTTTCTTGTTCAGTGTATTTGATTGAAAGATCTTCGAGTTCTGTTTTAATATTATACAAGCCCAAACGATGAGCCAGTGGTGCGTAAAGATAGAGGGTTTCCGAAGAAATCTTCATCTGATTCTTCCGCGACATGCTATCCAAGGTCCGCATATTGTGCAGACGGTCGGCGAGTTTAATAAGAATCACACGCACATCTTCAGACAGTGTTAGTAGCATCTTTCTGAAATTCTCTGCCTGAATAGAATTGGTCGTTTGATCAAAGACACCAGATATTTTGGTTAGTCCATCAATAATTTGAGCCACTTTATTCCCGAAGCCATGGCGAATATCCTCTAAGGTTACATCCGTATCCTCTACGGTATCATGCAATAGGGCGCAAACGATAGAGGTTGTTCCAAGGCCAATTTCTTCCGCACAAATCTGAGCCACAGCAAGTGGATGATAAATATAAGGCTCACCCGATTTACGTCGCATGTCTTTGTGGGCATCTAAAGCCAAATCGAAGGCTTTTCTGATTTGCTGCTTGTCGCCCTTTTCCATGGAGCGCCTACAGGCCCGCAATAAACTTCTATACCTTTTAAGTATTTCCTTTTTCTCTAATTCTTGGGCGGCCTCGTTCATCAAATCTTGATTTCTTGTAATTTACTCGCTACGCTGCAAAAATCATAGCTCTGTGTGATATTGGCAATAGGGAGGGCGAAGTATTTATTATCATGACATTAAAATTATATGCACAAAAAATAGGCTCATGTAATCTTTTGAAGTAATTATTATAATTCTCCTAGATAATTCAAAATCTTTTTTACCTTTGCGCTCCTTTTAGGAGGAATGCGGGTGTGGCGAAATTGGTAGACGCACTAGACTTAGGATCTAGCGCCGCAAGGTGTGGGGGTTCGAGTCCCTTCACCCGCACTGGATTAAAAAAGGCAAGTCGAATGGTTTGCCTTTTTCTTTAAACTCAAATAGCAAAGTGGAACTAGCATTGCAAAAACAGGACGAGCTTCACGCAGTCCTCACCATCAACATCAGCAAAGACGATTACGCTCCACGCGTAGAAGCTGAACTTAAAAAAACTCAAAAGAAAGTTAGCGTACCAGGTTTCCGTCCGGGAAATGCGCCCATGGGCATGGTAAAGAAAATGTATGGAAAAGGCATCTATGTGGATGAAGTCAATAAAATGGCCTCTGAAGCACTTTTTGGATACCTTGACGAAAACAAGATCGAATACCTAGCGCAGCCGATGATGATCGATAGCGACGAGCAAAAAGTAAACTTCGATGTAGAAGAAGACTTTAACTTCCTATTCGAAATTGGAATCGCTCCAAAGGCTGAATTGGCTCTTTCTGACAAAGACAAAGTAACGCGCTACAAAATCAATGTAGGCGAAACTGAGTTAGACAAGGAAGTAGAAAACATCCAACGTCGTTATGCCAAACAAGAAGAGGCAGAAGCTGCTGAAGATAAAGACATCGTTTACCTAAACTCAACAGAGCTAGGTGAGGATGGCAAACCTCTGGACGGTGGATTGGTAGATAAAAACATTTCTACTACCCCTGAGCTGATCAAAGACAAAGCACTTCAAAAGAAATTGATGGGCATTAAAGTGGGCGACCAGTTTGATGGTGATATCTTCAAACTATTCGACAATAACGTCACTGTTATTTCTAATTCACTTGGAATTCAGAAAGAAGGCGTGGATGATTTGAATAAAATTTTCTCTTTTACTGTGACTGAAATCAAACGTTTCATTCCAGCTGAATTGAACGAAGAATTATTCACCACCGTTTTTGGCGAAGGCCGTGCAAGTGACTTGGAATCTTTCCGCACGCTGTTGAAAGAAGACTTAGAAAGATATTACGCACAAGAAGCAGAAAACATGTTTGAGCATGCTGTGGATCATATGATCTATGACAAGCACAATTTTGATCTTCCAGAAAAATTCTTAAAACGTTGGTTGGTAGAGAACAATAAAGAAGATTTTACTGCTGAAAACATCGAGCAAAAATACCAAGAAGAAGCGCGTCAATTACGCTATGTGCTCTTGCGCAACAAGGTATTGGCCGATAACGATATCAAAATCACTGCAGAAGAAGTGGAAGACATGAGCATGGCCTATAGCGCACAAATGCTCCGCCAGTATGGCATGCCGAACGCAGATGAAGCCTTGATTCGTCAGATTTCTGAAAACAACAAAAAAGAAGCTGGCTACATGAACCGTGTTACCGATATGGTAGCGCAACGTAAATTCATGGGAGTGGCTAAAACCAAAGTAAAACCTGTTGAAAAAGAGGTTGGTGTTGAAGAGTTCTACGAAATCATCAAAAAACACAACGAAGAGCATAACCATTAATTTGCCTTTACTCGTTAATAGATTAAATCCCGGCCTTGGTCGGGATTTTTTTATGCCAAAGCGTCACAGAAACAGGCTGGCATCAAATTGGCCTCGTGGTTTCTAAACTTTCTTTTTATTATTGTTCAAGCAATTAATTATGGATTACGGTAAAGAATTTAGAAAATACGCTGTTAAGCACGCTGGAATCAGCAGCACCACTACGGATAAATTTATCTCTTCGTTCGAAGGAATGAAAGGAATGACCCGTACTGTTATTGAAGAACGTCCGGTTAACTTCCGTGAAATTGACGTATTCTCACGCCTTATGGCCGATCGCATCATTTTCTTAGGAACGGCCATCGACGATTATATCGCTAATATCATCCAAGCACAACTTCTCTTCTTAGAGTCGATGGATGCACGCCGCGACATTCAAATGTATATCAATAGTCCTGGTGGTTCTGTCTATGCCGGATTGGGCATCTACGATACCATGCAGTATATCGGACCAGACGTTGCCACGATTTGTACAGGAATGGCCGCTTCAATGGGCGCAGTATTGCTTTGTGCAGGTACCGACGGGAAACGTACCGGACTAAAACATAGCCGCGTGATGATTCATCAACCAATGGGTGGAGCACAAGGACAGGAATCGGATATCGAAATCACTGCACGCGAAATCAAGAAATTGAAGGTCGAGTTATATGAGATAATCGCTACGCATTCCAAAAATGACTTCAAGAAAATTGAAAAAGATGCCGACCGCGACTACTGGATGATTGCCGAAGAAGCCAAAAAATATGGCATGATCGACGAAGTCCTTATTAAGAGTGGAGCAGGGAAATAGGCGACACCAAGATTTTAACGATTAATGAAAGGATCACTTCGGTGGTCCTTTTTTTTGTGTGCATTTGTGCCTTAGCTAAAGGGCAGATAATTATCTGCCCTTACGGAGCTATTTGTCTTTTAGACCCAAACGCTACACAATTCACAAATCACCCACTTGCGTTAATTTCTACTTCGATTCGATTAGCTCCACCTAGCGCAGCAATTCACAAATCACAAATCATAAATCATAAATCATAAATAGTAGATTGGCACATATTCCGCCATTGGTCTTATCTTTGCATTCTAGCAAGCAAGCATGGTAAAAGGTAAAGAACAACACTGCTCATTTTGCGGTAGACCCAAATCACAAACCCTAATGTTAATTAGTGG
>Ga0100380_10006194_pt1 | contig 12223 bp, 16 predicted proteins | sample CryGeymeta201504_FD_80417 | JGI IMG/M metagenome (GOLD analysis project Ga0100380, IMG submission 80417) | Groundwater microbial communities from Crystal Geyser aquifers in Utah, USA - Crystal Geyser metaG 2015-04 | ecosystem: Environmental > Aquatic > Deep subsurface > Groundwater | place... | reverse complement strand
CTTTCTTTTTCAATCTCTACATTTTTAGCCGTCACTTAAAGCGAATAAAATTAGAGCGCAGCTTTGTTGACGCGCTGGCCAAAAGTTTTTTGGTTCGCGGAAAGCTCATTCAACTGATAGAAAATGAGGGTTTTGAATCAAAAGAATTAACTGCGCTCAAGGCCAAATTAATGTTGAAAAACAAGAAGGCAAGCGTTGCTTTATCTGAATTGGGCGATATTTTGAATCGGCTTGATAGTATGGACAATGCCGTTGGCGCTACGCTGATCAACGGCTTGTTGCTTTATCATCTGCATGTGGTTAAAAAGCTACTGCTGTGGAAACAACGTTATGCCTTAAAACTCAATGATTGGTTGGATCTAATCGCAGAGTTTGACTATTGGGTTTCGTTGGGTGGTTTTGCCCACAAGCACCCAGAGTTTTGCTTTCCAAGCTTAGACGAAACCAAGGAATTTGCGGCAGAAAATATGGGGCATCCGTTCATTAATGCTAATGTTCGGGTAACCAATTCGTTGGCATTCAAAGACTTTCAATTGGTGATCCTTACAGGATCAAACATGGCTGGAAAAAGTACTTTTTTAAGAACCATTGGCATCAATTTGATCCTTACCAAGTTAGGACTTCCAGTGTGCGCTGATCGTTTTAACACACGCGCCTACCAATTGCTTACGAGCATGAAACCTCAAGATTCATTAGCAGGTAACGAATCTTATTTTCAAGCTGAAGTCAATCGCTTGCGCAAATTGGTTGATTTGATGCAAAGCGAAACCAAAAGTTTTGTGCTCTTGGATGAAATTTTGAGAGGAACCAATTCGCAAGACAAACGCAATGGTACTATGGCTTTTCTGCAAAAGATCAAGCATTACAATATTGTTGGAATCATTGCAACACATGATATCGAAATCACCGATTTAACAGCTAAAGAACCTAGTACTTTTTCGAACAAATTTTTTGAGTCTCAACTAAAAAATGACGAATTGCACTTCGACTATAAACTTAGAAATGGCGTGTGTGAAACTCCGAATGCTTCTGATTTGATGCGCATCAAAGGCATTATTTAACCAAAATAGATCGCATAGCCTCGGCTTGTAAATCTTATTATTTTCGCTTTTCTTTTAGATTATGAATAAATCAAAAATTGCAACGGTTGTTACCCTCATTGTATCATTGGCAATAGGCGTGGTTTCTTGTGTTCACGAACCTATTAATCCATACACTGGGCAATGCAGCCCTGATAGTGTTTATTTTGAAAACGATGTATTGCCTTTGATCATTGGTAATTGCGGCATGAGCGGCTGCCATGACGCTGCTACAGCTTCTGATGGAGTAATACTTGATTCTTACGAAAACATAATGTCGACCGGTGAAGTAAGAGCTGGAAGACCCGACAATAGCGAGATTTATGAAAAAATCACGGAAAATGACCCAGCAGACAGAATGCCACCGCCACCTGCCAATGCACTCAGCAGCGAGCAAATTGCGTTGATCAGAGATTGGATAGATCAAGGAGCTTTGAATAATAGCTGTGAAAACAAGTCTACATCTTGCGATACTTCAACCGTTACATTGGCATCAAGCGTACGACCTATTTTAAGCCAATATTGCCAAGGTTGTCATAACAACACCTCAGCAAGTGGCGGAGTAAACTTGGAAGATTACACTGGCTTGAAAACGGTAGTAGATGATGGGAGATTGCTAGGTGCTGTGAGGCAAGAAGCTGGCTATTCTGCTATGCCCCAAGGTCAAGACAAAATCAGCGACTGTAACATCGGCACACTCGAAATCTGGATAAGAAACGGTGCTCAAAATAATTAATGATTTGTTCTTACTGGCCAACCAAAATTGGGTTTTACTTCGTATTTGATTTTCATGAGTAATGAAAACGCTGGATTGATTAATAACCACCCAAAACATATCGATGAACTCCAATCTTTTAGCAAGCGAAGATGGACCATTGCAGAATTGCTAAGTTGGAATCGTGGATAAATAATGCAACGTTAAATAACTGATAATTAAAACAAAGAATTAAATTGCGAGCATTCGCGACCTCATATTTTTGAGGATATTAACGAATATTTGAAGGAATGAAAAGATATTTTGGACTAGCATTAATCACTTCTGTGATAGGAATGAGCATGAGTTTGAACTCATGTTATTATGATAATGCAGAAGATTTGTACCCGGCTGATACTACCGCAGTGTTGGATACCAACATTGTCTACACCTACAATGGACATACAAAAGCAATCATTGACGGTAATTGCGCCACTGCAGGTTGCCATATTGCTGGTACTGGTCGTCAACCATTCACAACTTATGCAGAAGTAAGCGCGGCAATTCAGAATTTTAATCTTAAAGGGAGAATTGAAGGAACAAGTGGCGCCATCATGCCACCATCAGGAAGTTTGCCACAATCTCAATTAACTATCTTAACCTCTTGGATCAACAATAACTACCCAGAAAACTAAACCAACCAAACGATGAAAAAACTCATTCCAATATTGATTCTTACAGCTGCCATAGGTTTCGGAATCGGAACTTATTTGTTCAGCAAAGGCCATGACGAAACAGCTGATATTGAAGCTGTATTTTCGATGACAGCAGATAATGCGGTTCAAGAATTTTTAGATGACCAAACTGCTTCGGCAGCAAAGTACATTGATCAAGTGATCGAAATTTCTGGCCCAGTTATGGGAGAGCCTGAAAAGACTGACGGAAAAATTACTGCTGTAAAAATAAGTTCAGACGACATGTATGTAGTGAGCTGCTCATTTCAAAACCCTTTAGAAACTGCCGAATTAGCAGATAACATTACTGTAAAAGGTGTGTGCTCGGGTTTTAATGGCGATGCCGAATCAATGATGCCTGGGGGCGTTCTTGAACTTAAACGTGCTATTTTAATAAAGTAAAATTCAACTAAACACATCTTTTTATGAAAACAACAATCATTTCTGCACTGGCTTTATTTTTAGCATTCGGTGCTTCTGCTCAAGATAAATACTTCACTCGTGATGGTTATATCAAGTTTTATAGCTCAACACCTATTGAAGATATAGAAGCTGAAAACCACAAGGTTACCGCCATTTTAGATGAAGCAACAGGTAAGCTTGAATTCTCTGCTTTGATCAAATCATTTGAATTTGAAAAAGCGTTGATGGAAGAGCATTTCAACGAGAATTATATGGAATCTAACACCTTTCCTAAGTCTACTTTTAAAGGTGAAATAGTTGGTTTTGATGCATCAAAAGCGAGCGATAAACCAATGGACGTGACCGTAAAAGGCACCCTAGAAATGCACGGAGTTTCAAAAGAAATTACGGAAAAAGGCACAGTAACTAAAAAGGATGGGAAATACATTTTGAAATCTAAAATGATGGTGAATCCAGAAGATTACAAGATTGAAATTCCAAATACTGTTCGTGAAAAAATCGCTAAAGAATTAGAAGTAACCATAGACGTTACGCTAGCTATTTTCAAAAAATAACAAATGAAGTTGAAGCACATATTGGCCCTGATTGCTTTCGGGGCCTTTTTTATTCCGAATAGCCTTACTGCTCAAGATGATATGCTTGACATGCTGGGCGAAGAAGAGCCACAACCTGTATATGCAACTGCTGGTTTTAAAACTACGCGGATCATCAATGGCCATTCGTTTGAAATGAATGCCCACGGTGTGATGGATTTTAAAATTTCGCACCGTTTTGGAACACTCAATTCTGGTGCATTAAACGCATTTGGATTAGACAATGCGCTGATGCGTATTGGTTTTGATTATGGTGTGACTAAGTGGCTCAACGTTGGTGTTGGTCGCAGCGGTGGCGCTATAAAATACTACGATGGTTTTGCTAAAGTGAAGTTTTTAAGACAACAAACGGGCGTGAAAAACATCCCAATTTCGGCTTTGTTTGTATCAGATTTTGCCATTGATGCCAATCCTAAAAACAACGTAGAACAGCAACCCTATTATTTTTCGCACCGCTTGCTTTACACCAATCAGCTGATCATCGGCAGAAAGTTTAGCGATGGGTTTTCATTGCAAATAATGCCAACCCATGTGCACAGAAACTTTGTTCAAACCAAAGCAGAAGCAAATGATGTATTGCTGATGGGCGTTGCAGGTCGCATCAAGCTCAATAAACGCGTAGCCATTAATGCAGAGTATTATTATGCGCTTCCGGGGCAATTAGATGCACAGTACAAAAACTCATTGTCTATTGGCTTTGATATCGAAACAGGAGGTCACGTGTTTCAATTGCATTTGACCAACTCTACTGGCATGGTTGAGCCTGCGTTTTTAACCGAAACCCGCGGCAGCTGGCTTGATGGCGATATTCATTTTGGATTTAATGTAAGTCGTGTATTTACGGTTTATAGACCTAAGCGTTAGGCTAATCTACGATAAACATTCTCGAAATGCCCTCATGGTTTTTAATCCAAACCATTGGGGCATTTTTCTTTTCCAAAAAGCTTTGCAGCAAAAGTTGAGCTTGGCTAAACGAAAGCCAATTTGGTGAATCATTTGGGGTTAAAATCCAGTCTGTTTTAGGTGGAAAATGAAATTCATAAGCTCCGAAATCACTTTCGGTAAATGCTTCTTGTTTAATGTATGTGCCTGCAGCACACGCATTGTTTATTTCTGCGAAAGGCTTTAACTCTAAATCATTAGGAACAAAAATGAAGGCCTTAAAACAGAGCAATTGCTCAATGCTTTCAGAGGTTATTCCCAAGCTTTCGAGCATGTTTTTTACTTGCTTGTGATGTAATAGTGGAAATTGACGCTCCTTTAGTTTATTGATTTTATCGAGCAGCGAGTCATGATGATTTGGACCAACAAAACCTGCTAATTCAATGTCATTGGGTTCGTATATGTAAAACTTTACTGCAAGTTCTATGTGAATGAGTTTTTCAGTTGTTTGATTTTTAACAATGAAATCCAATTCGCCAAGCGTGTTTTTCCCATCAAAAATTTGCAGGTTTTCGATCATCAATTCATAGTTTGGCATATGCTCGATGATCTGTATAAACAGGCTCTCCATCTGATGACCAAAGCGCTGGTTGCTCACTTCGATAAATGCATTTTGCATTTCGTTTTGATCTGCCTCAAGCGCAAAGGCAGGGTAGGGCATAATTGATTCCCTTAAACCAATACTTGGCATTGCGATAAGCGCTTTTATGTGTTGCCGTGTGAGCATATTTTAAATCAATTGATTTCAACGCTTTGTCTTAATTTTCCGAATCAATAAACGAATCTATTATGGCTTACGATCAATTTTTAGCAGACCGATTAAGACAAGCGCTTGAACTGCGCAAGGTAAACTACCGAGAGCTTGCAATGATGGGCGGTTTGTGTTTTATGGTAGATGACAAAATGTGTATCGGTATTGTGAAGAATGATTTGATGGTACGCCTAAATCCGGACGACACGCACAACCATCTCAAATTACCCGGTGCGCGCCCAATGGATTTTAGCGGCAAGCCAATGAAAGGATATCTTTTTATTGATGCTGATGGATATGATTTTGATGAAGATTTAGACAATTGGGTTGATCGCTGCCTAGATTACAATCCTTTTGCGAAAGCCAGTAAAAAGTAGTAAGTGTATTGACGAACCAATATTTTTCATTTCGAGTTTGTAATACGATTAATCCTTTTTGAACTATTGATTTTTAAAGGATTAACAATTTAAAGTAGGGCTTCAGTTTAGTCTTCTATTATGCAAATCGAAATTTTTTTCGAAATTTTTTCATCTACATGCATCACTTCAATTTGGCATTTGTCTTTAGCTTGAAAACAGGATGAAAACAACCTCAAATCAAATGCAAACCATTTCGCCTTCATCGGTTCAGAGCATACATGCAGATATGTTGAAACGATGCAAAAGCGGTGATCGGCATGCGCAAATGCAGGTGTATCATCTTTATTACAAAGCCATGTATAATACTGCTCTGCGAATTGTGAAAGACCGTTTTGAAGCCGAAGATTTGATGCAAGAGTCTTTTCTGAAAGCCTTCTATGACTTACCCACTTTGCATGATTTGAGCACGTTTACCGCTTGGCTCAAGCGCATTGTGGTAAACAAAAGCATCAACAGTTTGCGCCAAAAAGCGACCTATGATGGCTTTGTAGAAGGTTTAGAAACCACACCTGAAATTGAACCAGAAAAGCAAGATTTACCTTATTCGGTTCAAGAAGTAAAAGCAGCCATGGAAGCTTTACCCGATGGGTATCGCGTAGTGCTTTCCCTTTATTTATTTGAAGGATTTGACCACGAAGAAATCGCAGAAATACTATCGATCACCAGCTCTACTTCGCGCTCACAATACAACCGTGGTCGCAACCAATTGAAACAACTTTTAATAAGCAAAAACTGATGGAAGATTCGTTTGAAAAGTACATTCGAGAACAGCGCATGCAGTTTGATGATGCCGAGCCAAGTGCCAAGCATGCCGCAGTTTTTGAAAAGAAACTAGCCGGAAAGGAGCATTCAAATCCACTGAAAATGATCTGGTGGGCCGCAGCAGTAATTGTACTTTTTGTGGGCATTTCAACTGTCATGAAAAACCTACCTGATGCACCGCAAGAAACCGAAAACACGAGCATGGCCCTGAAAGAAGTTTCGCCCGAAATGGCTGAGGTTGAGGCGTTTTATACCCAAGAAATCGTTCAATCTAAGAACATGCTTTCAGCCTTTGGTGTAAACCAAAATCAGATTGAATTATTAAACAAGAATTTAGAATTGCTAGAACATCAATACGATTATTTGAAATCAGAATTGGCTGTGCATCCAGGCGATCAGCGCATTATTACAAGCATGATCGAAAACTACCGAACACGTTTACAATTACTCGACAAGCACTTGCTGTTTATTCAGAAATACCAAAACCATCAAAACCAATCATCTCATGAAAACGCTTAACATTTTCCTTGCATTTTTAGTTCTTTCTTTCACGAGTTTGGCAAAAAATGCAAACAAAGAATTTGAAAAAACGTGGTCAGGAAGCTACACTGCCAGCGATTTTCAAAACATAGACATCAGTAATAAGTATGGTAAAATACTTGTGACCACAGGCGATCAAAAAAACATCGAGGTCAAAGTGTTGATCCATGTGAATTTATCCTCAGAATCATCGGCTCAAAAAATGCTTGATAAAATCGAAATCATAGAGCGAATAAATGGCGGAACGTTAAGTATTCAGACCAGTTTAAACAACATGAACAAGGTCAATAATGCGGATCTGAATATTGATTATACCGTGTCAATTCCAAAAAGTATGAACACTAAATTGACCAACGCTTTTGGAGATATTTATATCAATGATTTAACAGGAAATGCAGATTTTAACCTGAGTTATGGATCGCTAAAATCGGGGCAATTATTGGGCACCAGCAGTAAGATTGATTTGAGTTTTGGCAATGCAGATATCGCTGAATTGAAAACGGGGCAAATTGAACTGAGCTACAGTAATTTAGAACTAAATCATAGTGCGAAAATCAAGATTGAATCTTCGTTTTCTAACCTTGATATTGACGGAGCAGGTCAGTTAGAATTAAAGTCGGCTTACGATAATTTGGATCTTGATGTGGTAGACGTTTTGAATTTGAAATCAAGTTTTTCGAACATAGAAATAGGTTCGGTGACCAATTCTTTGATAGCCGATGTGAGCTATGGTGGCTTTGAGATTGATCAGATTGAGTCCAGTTTTACCAATGTAGAAATTGATGCAGAAGCGGGCGAAGTAGAGGTAGAGGTGGCCAGTGGCGTTTCTTACAGCTTTCATTGCTTGGTTACGATGGGCAACTTAGATGTGCCATCAAACAGCAAACTGACACAGAACGAAAAAGAAATGTTGAGTATTGAAAAGGCCGGAACCGTTGGCAACAATCCAGGAAATAGAAAAATAGATATCAAACTGAGCCAAGGAAACTTGGAGTTAGAATAACAAGAGCTGTTTAGTTAGGTCGGAAAAGCGGTGATGGGGTGCAAACTTTCTAGCCGCTTTTCTATTTTCTGACATTGATCAGTTCTGGTGTTAGCAATCAAAACCAAATTAAATTTGAGCTGAACCAACTGCCACCAACCACCACCAACCACCACCAAATGAGCGAAATAAAAGCAGAGCAAATTACGATAGCCCATGTGCGGCCTCGTTTTTCTGTATTGACCACCGAATCGCCAGAAACAATTAAGCAACGCATTCAAGATGCATTGGCTCAAGAAAATGCCACGTGTAGAGGCAAGGTTTACGATCAGTTTGCTTCGCTTAGCTTACCCGCAGACCAGTTACATTATTGGTCGCCAAGGCTGCGAATGACCATCGAAAAAACAGATGAAGGCACCGAAGTGCGCGGTTTGTATGGGCCAAAACCCGCGGTTTGGACCATGTTTGTATTCTTCTACTCAGTCATTGGGTTTGCCGCCATTATCGTTGCCATGCTTGGTCTTTCTTACCTCACACTAAACAAACCTGCGGGCATTTTATGGATGCTTCCCGTGTTTGTTGCCATGTTTTTCTCACTCTATTTAGTAGCTTATTTTGGTAAGAAAACGGGCTATGTTCAAATGGTGGTTTTGCATCAATTCATTGAAAAAGCAACCGGGCTGAGTTTGAACGAAGAAATGTAGTTTGAATCTATTTTTGAATTCAACTTTAAGCACCAATCTATGCCCGATCATTTATCTTCTATCCTCTTCACGCCAAGACTAAAATTGCGGCCATTTGTAGATTCTGATCTTCCATTTGTTTTTCAAGGCCTTTCACATCCTGATGTCATCAAATATTATGCTGTGAATTTCAAGTCTTTAGAAGCTACGAAAGAGCAAATGGAATGGTTCAAAATTTTAGAAGAAACCCAAACTGGCCAATGGTGGGCCGTTTGTTCTAAAGAAGGTTCTGTTTGCTACGGTGCAGGCGGAATAAATGATTGGAATCATGAGCATCAAAAAGCAGAAATCGGTTTTTGGTTGCTTCCAGCATACTGGGGCAATGGATATATGAAAGAAGCAATGAACGCCATTGTTGACCATTGTTTCAATGTGTTTAACATCCATAGAATAGAAGGCTTTGTAGAATCAAACAACACAAACTGCAAGCGTGGATTATCGAAGCTTGGATTTCAGCACGAAGGAACCTTGGTTGATTGCGAGAAAAAGAATGGTGTGTTCATCAGTTTGGATGTTTTTGCGATGGTGAAAGAAGAAAATTAGAAATGGAAATATAATCTTGCGGTTATGAAAAAAATGACTTGTAAAGAATTGGGTGGCGCTTGTGACTTGGTGTTTGAAGCCGACACATTTGAAGAAATTGCAGAACAAAGCAAAGCGCACGGAACAGAAATGTGGCAAACCAAAGAACCAACGCACATGAAGGCGATGGAAGAAATGAGTGCTATGATGCAGAAGCCAGAAGAGATGCAAAAATGGATGGAAGAGCGCATGGAAATTTTCCAATCACGTTAGTGCGAGATATCATTATTCTAAACCATGACAGAAGTGATTCGAACCACCGCAGATGATCTGCGATTTACTGCATTAGTGAAACTTTTGGATGCAGACTTAGCCATTCGCGATGGAAAAGACGCAAACTTTTATGCGCAATACAATCGTGTAGATTTATCGTTTAAAGTGGTGTTGGTGTTACAAAATGAGACGCCAGTTGCTTGTGGCGCCATGAAACCATTTGATAAAAACACGATGGAGGTAAAGCGCATGTATACCCGTGAGGCAGCGCGAGGAAAAGGTTTAGCACAGCAAATTTTAACGGAAATTGAAGCTTGGGCCAAAGCATTGAATTATAATCGCTTGGTACTTGAAACAGGCATTAATCAACCAGAAGCCATTGCTTTGTACAAGAAATGCGGTTTTCAAATCATTGATAATTATGGACAATATGCTGGTGTTGAGACTAGCTATTGTTTTGAAAAACACCTTCAAATTGAGTAAATAATGCTGGACGAAGAAATTGAACATGAAGAGAAATTAAAGCCAAAGTTGAATGCTTGGATTATTTGGTCAAGCTTATTTATACTAGGAATCATTTTCGATCTTTTAGATTATCCCGGACGAACTATTCTAAACCTGATAGGTAGTGCCGGTTTTTGTGGATACACTCTAAGTGTGCTCAGAATATTTGGTTTACACCAAATGTTCACTAAAATTTCGTTGGCTATTTTGATATTGATTTGTTCGATAATGATTTTCTGCTTCTTTTCAAAGTCAGGATGGTTTTTCTATTCTCTCAATGGTTATTTAATGTTTGGAGCAATCGTAGCTGGCTCTTTTATTTGGTATGAAATTATTTTTCAAAGCAGACGTTCGAAAATTTAATGTTAATTTCGAGCAGTTACTTAAGCAGAGTCACTCATGAAAAAGCTATTCATCCTTGTCTTCGTTTGTTTTTCACTTTCGTCAAATGCCCAAATTTTAGAAGGCCAAGTGGGTATAGGCTCAGGATTCATGAATATGGTAGAACGGTTTCAAGGTTCGTCAGTTCGGTTTTCATATCCGTTTTCATATTCATTTGGCTTAAGTTTAGCAGAAAACGATTCGAGCATTGCATTGGTAGCACTTTATAATCAAGTTGAATACAGATTGCAGAGAGCATCTGTTCCAAATAGAGTTCTGAAAATGAATTCCTTTCATTTGGGAGTAGAGCAGATAAATAGAGCTCAACAAACTGCTGTAGGCTACAGATTTACTACAGGTGCAGGTTCTGAGGGAGATAATCCTTATTCTGAAAATAGTCCATTCATCTGTATTTCGGCAGCCTTTCTTATTTCACAGCAACTTGGAGATCGGTTAAGGTTTGAGGCGCAACCGGGACTGTTTTGGGCCGATGTTGCTAATTCTTTGCGCGGTTCAAACTATTGGGGCATTGCGGGCGAAGATGTTTCATTGATCGTAAATGTGGGGTTGAGGTATCAGTTTTATAAAAAGTAAAACTCGGACCTTCTTCTAGGTTACGGTGCGAGGCAATATTTCTGCTCAGATGTTGTTCTTGTCGGATAAACTAAACAAGATGAAAAAGCTCTTCCTATTGTTGGTTGGTTTTATCCCATTTGCGCTTTTTGCGCAGCAACCAGTCACCATTTATTTTCCAGAGAATGTTGGCGAACTCTCAACCGAACAAAAAGACTCGCTGAATCGATTTTTTACTTCGTTTGAAAACGATACGCTTTATCTTAAAATCACGGCTTCGGCAGATTCTCGCGGAAGCGAAAAAGACAATCAACGCTTAGTTGCAACTCGATTGAAAAACGTTAAATCCTTGATCGCTTCGTATCCTAATTTGGTGATTGAATTCACCGAGAATTTAGGTGAATCAAAGCCGGTGAAGCTGAATGGAAAAGAGCAATTTGAGTTAAGCCGATATGCGAAAATTGAAGTGATGAAGCGCCAAGCTTATGTGGCGAACGATCGAGTGATTGCGCCCAAATCTGTGACTTCAGATTACTTTTTTAAGGTTTCGAAGCCTCGAACGCAGCGCATTCCTATTGACACGCGCAGAAAACAAAAAATAGAAGGTGTAGATGGAACATTTGTAACGGTGTATCCTGGTGCGCTGCAAACCAAAAAGGGTGAAGTTTATTATGGCCGCGCCATTGTGTCATTGCGCGAGTATTACCGCTATGACGAGATGTTGGCCGATAGCCTGCATACCATGGCTGGTGATCAGCAGCTAGAAACGGGAGGCATGATTTACCTAAACATTGAAACCGAAACAGGTGAGCAACTTGAAGTGAGAAAGGATAGGGCGGTGCATATTGGTATGCCAACAGACACAGTGAAAGAAGACATGTTGGTGTTTAGAACCAAAGAAATATCGAAACGAAGAATGACTTGGTACGAACAAAATCAAAATGCGAAAACCAAACTGAGTTACATAAAAATTAAGGATGGTGTCAAACTTAAAGTAGTTGATTCTCCGGGAGACGTGACGCGCTCCATGGGCATCGAAACATTTGACGGTTACAACATGAAGTCGGTGCCTGTTTATGGTCTTGACGTTACGGGATTTGGATTAATCAATTGCGATCGTTTTTTGAAAGTAACCGATAAACGCGATGTAAACATTGCCTTTTCGGCAGAAGACAGCCTCAATCCAGCTTCTGTGTTTATTCTGTTTGGTGAATATAAATCCATTATGACATACACGCACAGCGACAAACCAAACGAATTAATCTTTGCAGGAATTCCTAGAAAAACGCCCGCTTATATTTTCGCTTT
>Ga0100380_10006177_pt1 | contig 12244 bp, 13 predicted proteins | sample CryGeymeta201504_FD_80417 | JGI IMG/M metagenome (GOLD analysis project Ga0100380, IMG submission 80417) | Groundwater microbial communities from Crystal Geyser aquifers in Utah, USA - Crystal Geyser metaG 2015-04 | ecosystem: Environmental > Aquatic > Deep subsurface > Groundwater | place... | reverse complement strand
TCAACTGTTTTTGCCTGTCTCTTCAGCCTAAGCATGGAAAGTTGGTTGTATAAGTCATGATCAAGGTCCAAGAAGGCTCCTAAATTTTAGATGAATTGAACATGATTAAAAAGCACTGTGCAGAGCTGGCCATTAAGCTTATAAAGGAACTGATCGACCTGGAAAGAAGATAGAAACATTAAAAAAAAATAGTAAAGCCCTACTAGTATGAAATATTGACAAGTATCATCAAATTTATTATCACTCATATGGTCAATGTCTTCATCTCTGAAGTCAGGAGCTCTGGATACCCTGAAAAGTCTCTGCCTCATCGAACTCTCTGCAAGTCGTTTATCATACTTCTTTCCTTTATCGTCAGAGTCAAAGCCTTCTACAATGATATGCTTGCCTTGAGAAGCGTTCTCCTTTTGGACCTGTGCCCACTTATTCTGTCTCCTCCTTCCTCACTGGTCATCAAATCCGCCAGAGATTTCATTGGGGCCAAGGAGGACATTCTAAATCACCAAGAGATGGATCTCCTTGAAAACTCTGCAAGCAAACTGATCTAATCCTACATAGACAAAATTGATGGCTCTCTCATTCTCCTCATTAAATCAATGATCGGCCTGATCAACTTTCAGCTTTCAGCCAATCCTAATTATATTACCTCCCTCCATCAAGATTTTGTCGAGTCTTATTTTTTTGAAAAAGTACCTTATTTATCTCAAATCGAGGCTGCCTTTATGGCACTAGCTATTCTGAGTTATATGGTTCCAGGTCGATAAGATGTAGTTATCCTAATAGAGTAACTTTTCAGGAACAGAATAACCTTCATAACCAGCTAGAGCAACCCTGCTACTCTAAAGTGCACCATCAACCTCTGCTACACCTACTACGTTGATGACATCTATAAGCTGCTCTATGAAAAACATGGCATCGGAAGACAGGTGCACCTTCAAATTCTATAAGAATGCTGTGCCAACATCAAAAGATACACTCAAACTGAAAACATATCAAAATTGTCGAAGGAGTAAAAGATCCTGCTTGAGATAGCTGCTCTAACATCTGCTGACACCTTGAACAACTGCTTGTCTCAGAAACATTTCCTGACTGGAATGTTCAGAATCGATCAAGAGTTTACTGCTGAGCAAAATTAAGAAATGTTCATGAACTTCATCAGGTTTTTGGTGTTCGAAATGCAGTACTGCCTCAACATCGACATGATTGTCATTGTCTGGGAACTTTTAGAATAAAATCTCAAAAGAAGCTTCAGGAAACCAAAAATAGGAAGCCAGTTCCATTACGACTCTGAAGATATGCCTCCTATCCTGAGAAGTTAAGTTTGTTAATTTATCACCAGAGAGACTCTGAAGTTATACGAAAGAGAGGATATACCGGAGAGCACTCTAATGAAAGCCAAAATAATGAAATTACTGGAGTGTATTCTTACTTGCTGTACAGATCCTGATAAAATAATGACCAAAAAGTTTATCGATCTGAAGTTGCCATAAAATCATGAGCTCGACACCATTGACTGTCTCGATATTTATCTTAGGAGAACACTATCAGCAAAAAAGGAAGGAAAATAGCTTAATTTTTAGCACTTGTAGTTAGTGACAGATTTTTGCCTGGGCAAAATATAGTATGCGATAAAGGAACTCAAGATGAAGCCTTTCCTAGGTATATTTATCAACTTGATGCTGATACACAATCCCTTGACTAATAAAATGATCGACCCTTTGGGAAAAGCTCTTCTTGGACTTCTCTAAGACAATGTCAACACCACCAAATACGACGAAAAACTTGAAGATTTCATCAAGTAACTAGCTTATGTGCTGATGATAGGCATCAAGGTTCATTTCAGTGAGGAAAACAAGAACCACTGGGCTGAGTTGGTGTAAGCACTATCTGAACATTGCGCTGAACAATCATCAAAAGGAATGATCCTGTTTTCTTCGCATAGTCCTTTCATCGGAAAGATCCTCACCATGTCGATGGTATGCATCTACCACATGCGCCACGCCAACATAAATACGGAACGACTCAACTTCATTTTCAAAAATACGATCAGTGATGAAAATATGTACCATAACGACACTGAGCAGCACATATTAGCCAGTACTTTGATAAGCCTGCTGGATTCCAAGGAATTGATTGAGGAGAATGATCAATAGTGTATCAATACATTGAAAATGGTCTGCAACCTCCTCTACTCAAGTTTCTCCAGTAAATTACCAAATGGAATGGACTAGGAAGATGCCTTCGGAAGTGACGATAGTGATGACTAGGAACTTCCTGAGGATTAAGGCATTGAGTACAAGCACTATACGATCACCACAAATGAGTACACCATGAGAGAAGATAAGGATTCCTATTTGTTTGCTCTGAAAAACCTGTGTAGAAAGCTACAGGAAAAATCACCTGATTTTTTGAGGAACACAATTGACCTTCTGTCTTTTCCGGCTCAGAAGTTTTTGAAGGAAAAAGTTTACTACTTTGAAGGTTCAATCAATCAAAAAGGTCTCAGAAAGATCATCAAAGTCAAACAGTGATGGCTATGATTGTTTATTTACATATCATTTCAAGAAGTAAGGAACCTCAGCCAGGCCATTCCTGCTGGCAAATACCAAAGCATTCTGAATAGCCTTCAGATGACTATTGTTGTCGAACTGGTATTTCTACAAGTTATCGAACAGCTTCCTCAGCCTATAAAGTAAAGCCTAGTTTGCAAGCTTCTAACTGATGAAGAGATGAGTGCTGAGTTTGTTGAGATAGTTTTCGGTGGAAAATATTTTAAGGAGAAGGTGTTCGTTCGTCTGATGAAAGTGGATAAATTTTTAGCTTGGAAAGTATGCTTTGAACATAAGTCGCATGAAGAAGTTTTCGGTCATTCTTTATCGCTAAAGATAGGTTTGTTCGTAGTGGTGCATCGACATTGCCAATCCAATATTACAAGTAAGTAATTAATATTAATCGACCTCTTTTCTTCTCCAATGACTGCCAAAGGAGGACTCAACACCTCAGGAGGATTCAGGAACATACAATTCACCTGATAATAAACTATCATTAAAAAATTTAGAAGAAAGTGCCAACATGTTTTTTGAAATAACAACTGTATATGCCAAATCTCAGAGTTAATTGCATAAAATGAGAGAAAATGAACAATAAAAGCTGAATTCAAACGTTTATCAGGAGGGGAGGCGGTCCCTATTTTTTAAAGGTCAGGTTTCATGATATTTGTGAGTTATTTCCTCTGAAATACTATGCTCTAAATGAGGGAATTATATTATTTCAGTGACAATGAAGAACTGTGACAAGTGTCACTCCCTTTAAAAAAGGCTAAAGATCCTCCAAGCTGAAACATCCTTCGAGATCAAAAAACTTGAATAAGATACAGCACATCAAAAGGTCACCTTACAGCTGGCCCACCAAAAATAAATCCAGAGGCTCACTGACAGACTCAACGCCTAGAGACAAGACCGGGAGAAAGAAAATAAAAGCTGGATTGAGAAGTATGATTCGATGGTTAAGGTATACGACCAAAAGTTCTAATAGAAGGAAAGGGAATGCCGTGAAAAAATCAGAGAGATGGAGCTTGAGTTGGAAAAGAAACAAGAGCTGACAAAGAGCCAGAAAGAGTCTAAAATTCGTGAATAGATCTAAACCATGCGCGGAGAGAGCGAGTAGTACAAAAAGAGGTTGATTCAAGTGAAAGAAGAGGAAAAAAAGCTGATTGAGAAATTCCATCAGGAATAGCTTCAGAGAAACAACGTGAAGTTCCAGAAAGAGAAGGAGTACATCGAAACTTAAAAGTAACAGCTGATTGAACAGATCAAAGAGCTGGAGAAAAAGGATCTCATGAATAAGACGATCTAGATCCAACTATCTGAAGAACTGTACTACAAAAAAGAAGAAATCAACAATCTCAATGAAAAGGTTGAGCAGCTCGAGTCCACAGTCAAGTTGTGCTATGGAGAACTGCACACCAAGGAAAGAGTTCTTGAGTACGTCAGGAAGTAGTATAATGAGAGGCTTAAAAAGATATAGAAGGATTTCTAAAAACAGAAAGAAGAGCTCATCAATAAAAACAAAAAATAAATTGAGAGCATTCTCGAAAAAGAACTTCATAAAATATAAAACTATGAAGCTAAACTTTCAGGTACTTTATTGTTTATTCAGAATTGTAAGAAAAAAGGCAAGCATAGATCAAAATGTACGAAGCTAACTTCAAGCAAGTTAAGGCTCTGGTTGATGAAAACAGATGTCCGCCCAAATTTTCTAATGAAATCAACCACCTCAAATATAAGCTCAACAGCAAAGAGAAAGAAATTCAAAGAGCCAAAGCTGACATCAAACTTTATCAACTTGAGATGGAAAACAACGATGAAATTTTGACAAAATTTTTCATGACCCCCACCACAAGTACAGTCCCAGAGCTAACCCATAAAAGGTCCAACAAATAATTCAAGATAAAGCACAATAGAGGATCCATTGCTGGCAGCCTGACGGCATCGAATTGGAGATCCCCTTCTGTAAACAAAGATAGACCTCATCATGACCATGATAACAGCTACAATGAGTACCACACAACTTCCCTATAAAACTTGGACAATTCTCTCCTCAACTCAAGAACGAAAGTTGTCAAGCTATTGTGATATCAGTCACTTCATATATTGCTGTCATTTTCAATATATTCATCTCAATATTTATATTTTTTAAGGAAGGATCTTATTCAAATTCAATCATGTAGCATCTTTGAATCAGCATCTGAAAAAAGTGGAGATTTTTCCTTCAACTGCAGGATCTGATTTTTGTCAAAAAGAAGCCCATCTGAATTAATCTAAAATTACCTTGAAGCATAAACTCAAACAATCGTGAATTATAGATGTCAAAGACCGGCATCTGACTATTGGTGATAACTCTAATTGCCTTTTTGAGGAAGTCCCTTTCAAGAGAAGCATTCTTTTTGTAGAATATAGGAAAGTACAACAAAGTATTGCTGAATTTCAAACAATTTACTTCAGCTTGTATATCATATTTGGACTAAATTAGTGCATTTATTTCAGCTCAAGGTTCAGAACGGAAGCAGCCTATTTCTAAGTTAAGCTAAGTTTACGAGATACTGCTCAACATTTTTTGAAGGAGCATATGAAAATTGCCATTTTCTGATCTAACTTGACTCTAAAACAAGATTTTGAGTAGTTTATGGATAGACTACCTTCAGGTATTGATAGAAAATGTTGTATAGATGTGTGCTTACTTTAGATTTTTTCTTTTTTTGAAGGATGTCCACAATTTTACCGACAATGCTTTATCTTCTTTGAGTGTCGAATTGATTTTCCAGATAAAGGAAAAACTTGATCCCAATCAGAATATTGTATTCCAAGAGATTGCTAACTTGACTCAGCTCCTAAGGCTTGAATTTGTAAGAGCTGTTAAGTAGTTCGCTATATACAATACATCTTCCCAAGGGGGTCGCCTTTTGGAGCCATACTTCAACCAATTAAAAAAACTTCTGAGTAATTTGACTCGACACAAAAAGCTGAGAATTCAGATATCGGACCATTTAGCTGACTAATTGAGGATCATTATTTTAAAACTGTTCTAAATTAGCACATGAAACTTAGACATATTTTTCGAAGAGAGAGGCGAACTATTTGATTAATATTGATGAATTTCTTTGAGTCAGTTGTAGGATACCGTATAAGTCAAATGGCGTAGATTAATTGATTTTTAGAACAATCTGGTTCAAAGCTGTTCGAATTATTTGGGAACTAACCTTCTGATTGCGAATTTCCATGTTGACTAAAACTTTTTAAAGTCGGTGCAAAGGCATTTAGGCTATAGTGCTATCAACAATATCCATATTTTAATCAAGAAGCTGATGACTGTTCTAGTTGAGAACCAAAATCTACAGGTTTTATTGTATTTCCATAGGCGAACATTGAATCACATACTCCTTGTTTATAAGGGTCTAATATTGATGGATCTCATCTTTAGTCAAGTTGCTCAGTACAGTTTTGTTTGTAATTTTAAGCATTCCCGGTTTGAGTATATTAAGAGAGAATGCTGCTCTAAGGATGTTGAGTTGGCTAAATAAGCTTTTTTCATATAGTTAGCTGTTTTAGATGAGTCTAACCAGAAAATATCTGTATTTGGGACTGTAGTTATACCACAGGTAAATTTTGTTGGTCAAATTTTAGAATAAGGCCATCAAGTCCAGCCTCAGTTTAGAGGCTATAATCACATCCTTTTGTTTGATCAATAAATCGAATGACTTCCATAATTATTCCTTGCAGTGGTTGTTAAGCATATTGCAAATGAGGCTCGGTACATATTTGTTTAAGTATTTTATTAGCTTTTTTAGGAGAGTTCTATCCTTTGAGTGGTTTACTCCAGCAAGTTGGTGGTTGATCTATTTGAGAATCCAGACATTCGGGATGAGTTATCTCTCAAAGTGAGTTTATTCAGAGATTAGCATGAACATAAACTCTGGCTTAAATATTTGCTTATTCTCAATCCTAAATTTGTTGGCATAGCTCCCATCTGTGCATTTAAAGACTAAATTTACGTAAGCTATCGATTCATATAACTTTGAATTACCCTTTTCAGTCAGCTTAATCGGTATGGTTGTGAGGAGTTTTGGGTCAACCTGAATTAATTTTTGCAGCACCGTGCACAACTTTTGGTCATATATGCATTTGTATGCCATCTTTTTGAACTCCTTCTCTGAAGCAAATATTTCTCCCACCTTCTTTGATTTAGAAAGGAAGTATTCTTTTAATTACTTGTTCTGGCTGTTCATTAGACAGAAGTGATACAAATAGGCTGCTTTGAGCAATTAGCCAATTTCGAGATCATTGATCTCCACTTTGGCCCTCTATATCAGTCTTAAATATTATTCGTCTTTATTTAGGTATTTGAGTTGGTAAAGCAATTCGATGTGAATATGCGAATCCAGTTAGCCAAGGATTTCAAACATATCTTTTTTCATAATTTGGAAGTAGTTGCCTTCAATCATGGAAGCGATTCTCTTGCTTATAATTATTTGATTTTTTGCAGATTTAGATCTATTGTTCCTTATATAGTTAATCAAAAAGGCTTTCACTTTGGATTTCTGTTGCGAAAAATACTTGAGCTGCACTTTGTTACTACTGTTTACAATCCAGCCAAAAACATCCTAGTCCTTCAATTCTGTGGTACCATCCTCCTTGATGGAATTGTAAAGCTGAGCCACCATTTCCACAACGACAGGTTTCAAAGTTAGCAAATTTAAGCTGTTATATTTTTAGGACAAAACCCATGAAATTTGAGAAATTTCCAAATCGGGAATCAGCTATACAAGTCGTTCCTGCATCGCCTTAATCAATGTCCTTTGGGGAGGTGTTAGCGTGTAATGGTTCATCCGATGTAAAGACAGTGAAATTTGAACAAGTTTGGCTGGAGGAATTTACTTAAGATTTTTAGCAATGTGGCTGAATAGCAGTTTGATGATTGTCTACTCCTTGCTACTGATATTTGCATTTCTTTTGAAAGTTTCAAACAGGATGGATACATCTTTCCAGCTCATTTATAGAGTATTGAGCTCCTGGATTTGTTTGTGCATTAGATCATATATTTTGGTGACAAGGACCCTGCTGCTCTCGAAATTACCCCCGCTGAGCACACGAAGATAAGAAATAAGCTTATGCAAATCCTGAGGTGTCTCAAACTACGATAGCTGGACCAATTAGATCAATTTATTGGCTAGTAGCAATTTGGTTTAGTGCACCTGAAAAGAAGCAAAGGTGTGGAAAAGGGCTTATATTTTATTGACTGTCCTTATCAATCCATACAGGTCTAAAAATATGGGCAAAAGTACCATAGGTGGTGCAGGTGCTGACATTTGCTTTCTTTATGTTGCCCAGATATGCCAACACATCTTCCTTGACCATTTGTTTAGGCTATAGCAATAAAGAGTTCAATTTGGGCTCACTCATCAAAATTAAGCTCAGGTCACAATTATTGGAGGAGTTGAGTAGTGCGAAGAAGCTCTTGAGGTTGTCAACCTTATCTATCCTGATTGAGAAACAAATTACCTATTCATAAGATCAATCTGGCTCATTTTAGAGGTTTCTTGATAGGAAGTTCCGAAGGTTGAAGTTAGTGTCATTCTCAAGGGTGCACTATTGATCATTCTGATGATTCTGTTGAGGATCATTGTAGTTTATGGCAATTTTAATAATATCAAGTGCTTTCCTGATCAGAAGAATAAAAAATTAAGTGATCATCAGTTCCTACTTCTATCGGTCAGCCGATACTTGTTTATTATCTGCTTCAGATCAGTTATTATACTAGAGTCCACCTCCTTATCCTCCTCCAGCAAGTGAATCGACTTTATTGTGTTGACGTTAAATTTTCCAATGGTCCCTCCAATCGCACTCTTCTGATTGATGCTCATATTCGACGAGTTACCAAGATTGATCTGATGCAGCTTGTAGTCAGTCTTATGCCGCTTGTGCATTTTGAATTCGTTCCTTACAGGCAATAGTTCCTCATTATTTTCCTCTTCTGCTTTGACTCTCTATGTCTTGTTACTACTTTCATCAAGAGGAAAGCATGAAAGCTTGACTGGGGATTATTTGTCTATAAAACCATCAAAACAAGGTCGGGAAGGTTAATTTTGTTAAGTGTTTAGTTGTTTGCCAAAGGAAGTGGGCTCACACCCACTGAATCTTTGAGGATTCATTTTGGAACTAGTAATAGAATAGCCAGGATGAACACTGCTATAGCTTTACATTACAGGTGTCAAAGCCTCAATAAAGACAACCTTTTCTTCAGTTCTTGAATTGTTGAGAGAGTTCGGCATTGTGGAAGTAAACTCCTTGGATCCCCGATTTTTGCTGAAAAAATCTGAATTTGTTCTCTTGAGACTATATTTCACAGAATCCTTAAACTCTCCTTCCTTTCCGCAAGACGCCCTTTTTGTTGGGGATAAAAAGTTGATTCTCATTTGGGGATTCTCAGCTTCGTACCTTTGATTTAGAAGTGGATCCCTTTATGCAAATCTAGGAGACATTGAAGCTTGAAATGGACTTGAATAAGCAGATTTCATAAACGTTTGTCTTGAAACAACTGGTGAAGCCAGTCTCCTGATATTGTGTATTTCCCGAAAAGGGCTTCCGCATCTTAACCTTCGGCTTAATCTCTCTGCCCGATTCCTTTCAAATATATCTCTAGCTGCCTTGAAGCTGATCGTTGCAGGAGGGAGGCACTTAGAGTAGCAAAACATCGGATCTTGAGGGTCACGAAGAGCATCAAATATTTTGATAATTTACCTGACAAAATTATTCTCCAGAGAAATGCTTTGAGAAAACTGATCAAATAGTGAATTCTTCGAAATTCTCAAATTTTCATTCAGCCATACCTTAGGATGGTGGAATCTATTGAAGAAGATTAGCTTAGAAGATGGAGCGAAATATCCAAATCTTTGGTATAGAATTTCAAATCCCTGCAGTACATGTAGAAGTAGTCTGGTGGCTTGCTCTCTATCCATCTGGTCCTTGTCAAAGAGAGTGTAGTCTTGTTGCTCGATGTAGTAGCTGAGTGAAGGACAGGAACTACAAGAGAGGTGCTCCAAGCTATGAGTACAGTAATCGACGCTGACTACAAGATTGTCGTTGAGTCTTCTAAAATTGTAGACATCGTATTAGTACTCGATATCTGCTATGTTGTTGATGTAGAGTTCATTCTTGACATAGATGCGATTATTGCAAATGTTAAGGTAGATCCCTGAGGCTTCATCGACAGGACGGAGCTCCTTCATGGTGAGGGATGGTCGGAAGGAGGACGAATGAGTCTTTCCCATAGATGGTATATTCTAAATAGAAATTTGTAATATTGAAGAGTATAACATTGTAGAAACATATAATCAGTAGTTAAAAATGCTTCTCAATACTCCTTCATGCTTGTAAAGTCCGAAGGAGATTATATGCTCTTTTATATTTTGTTGCGATATTTTATATGCTTTGATAAGCTGGTAACTCTTGAGTTGAATATGTACACCAGGCTGTGCTTTCGCAGATACTCCTTCGATAGAATGCGGTAGATCTTGGCAAACTTATTGTCCTCATCGAGCCAGAGGCTGCGGAGGTCAGCTATGCTACTCATGTGATTCCTGTAATACTCAAGAGAGAGCTCGAAGTCTGATTCTTCGCAACCCATGGCTTGAAGCACTCTGAGGGTGAATGCTCTATTCTTGGCAATGAAGTTGAGAATGCTTTTGCCAAATATCTTGGGAATGTTCTTACTTTCCGAAATTTTAGGCTCCGGGCAATCATATGCTTCTTCATCCTAGGGCGAATACTACTCCTCAGTATCAAATTTTTTCTTTGTTTTCAACTGCTGCCCCTTTGCTTTTTATTGACAATTTTTGTTTTGATGGAGGCTTTAACCATTATATTTTGAGGTATTTTTTTTTGTAGGCTCAGAAGTTATCTGAGAGCCATCCGAGGACTGAGTAGAGTTATTTGCATTGGCAAGGCTTTCTTCCTTGCTCTGGTTGATGAGAATGATGCTGTCTTAGACTTTTCGTTGGTAAACCCCGGGTACCTATGCTACCAAAGTATCATTAAAATTTTGGGGGACTTCATACAGAAGGGACATCATCCTTTGATGCTGAGCCATCATGATGCTCAGGTTATGTCTGGAGTCAAAAGGCAGGCTGGTTTTGTCTGTAGAACTGTTCGAAGTAGAACCTAAGTTGAATTACATTCTAATTAAATGATTATGAGATAAGACCCACACTATCAGCAATTAAAAGCATTGCTAATAATCGCCTCAGCTTCCCGAGAAAAAATGACCCAGACCACCTTTTGCCCTGCCTCAACCTTCAGCCTCGACGCCTTATCTGATGAAAAAGCCTTTCATCTCACCACTCTATATAGGTTCTCTAATTCTGAAGCCCCTTATATAAATTATTAATTGAAAAGACCCAGAAGTATCAACTTCTCGGAGTATTAATCATTGGACCTTGACTTTACAAGCGAAGTCGATATTATGTGCCTTACTTTTTGAATTATTTGACAGGTGTCAGCTAAAAAGACCTGAAAATGCCCTCTCTCTGTTCTCCACCTCCTCCCCTCCTCCTCCTTACCTCCCCAAGATAATTTGCCTTTGAAATGAAGGACCCCCACATAATCATTATCCTTTTTTCAAATAAAATGCCAAGGCCTTGGTCTCAACAGGACAGTGATGGCGAGCAAAGGGACCCGATGTCCAAGGCGGGTAAACCTTCCCCATTGAAAAAGGTGATAAGCTAAGAGAAGAAAAGATGAGATGATGGAGATCGTTTGTCGGAGAAAGGACATCTTACCACTAAGGATAAAGGGAATGGTCGTAAAAATTTTCCTGGAGTTGCTTTTTGCATATCACGGCTCTAAAACGGCTGTAGCTTATTTTCTTCGGTTGAGGTTTATTATATGAAGTTTATAGCAAATAAGTATCAGAATTGTTAGTTGACATCTCCGACATCCCTGACAGCTCCCCTTCACTCTAATAAACTCTCCTTATCAACTTCCAAAGAACCTTCGCCAACAGCTCTCCATATTTTTATTTATATGCAATAATCACATCCTCTCTGGAAAAAATTCCACAGCCCGAGGTATAGCAGTCCCAACAGACATACCCAGCCCAGATTCAAGATTAATAAAGCAGATGGGGTCTGGGATAAGTCTGAAAGGATTGTAGTGACTGGACGGGAATAAATCAACAGGTACGTCTAAGTCTCGACATGGAGGAGCAAGACCTCCCTGCCGATTCTCAAAGTAGAACAATTGAAGGTCTTTCTTTAGGGAGAGTTTCTGACTCCTGACTCGATCTTTACCTTCCGCCTGCTCCACAATAATCAGGCCAGTAATAAATCCATCCCTCAGCAAACAGCCAGATAACTACTACAGTTCACCAGCACCCGACCTCACCAGTCCCGTTACAGAGTGACAGTGAAGGTTGAGGAGGTTGAGGTCAGATTATCAGACATTTAAAAGCTGTCTTTCCCCCAAATCATTCACCTCTTGAAGGAGATGTTGGTCGGGTATGAAGTCCTCATCGATATCTTTGGCTTTTTTATTCCGACATCCCGAATGATCGGAGTCAACTCCAGTCATCATTGGAAAATCTGGATCAATGAGGATTTCAAGTTGAATTAGAGCCGGCCAGCACAAATAAACACAAGGTAGTTCATCCATCATCTCTTCATCATAGCTGAAAACCATAGCTTATCTACGGT
>Ga0100380_10006166_pt1 | contig 12255 bp, 8 predicted proteins | sample CryGeymeta201504_FD_80417 | JGI IMG/M metagenome (GOLD analysis project Ga0100380, IMG submission 80417) | Groundwater microbial communities from Crystal Geyser aquifers in Utah, USA - Crystal Geyser metaG 2015-04 | ecosystem: Environmental > Aquatic > Deep subsurface > Groundwater | place: USA... | reverse complement strand
CCACACCGTTGATCTCAGCAGTGGTTACACCATTTTCAATCTTGTATCTTGGGGTAGCATACGCAACTTGATTTAATTCAGACTGCGCACTGGCTGCGAGTTCGTTTAAATGCTCATCAGCTTGGCAATAAACCAGCGTTCCATCTTCTAATTGATCAATGAAAATTTTGAATTGTTCCAAGTAGTTTTCCCAAGTAGGAAAAACATTAATGTGATCCCAAGCAATACCAGAAATCAATGCTATTTGCGGCTTGTATAAGTGAAATTTAGGTCTTCTGTCAATTGGTGAGCTCAAATACTCATCACCTTCAAGTACAATTATTGGGGCATCAGAAAGACGAACCATGGTATCGAAACCCTGAATTTGAGCACCAACCAAGTAATCAAAATCTTTACCTACGGATTTTAAAACATGCAAAATCATAGAGGTAATGGTTGTTTTACCATGACTTCCTGCAATAACTACGCGTGTTTTTTCAGTGGATTGCCCGAAAATAAATTCTGGGTACGAGTATACTTTCAAACCTAATTCTTGGGCGCGCAATAATTCAGGATTATCAGGCCTGGCATGCATTCCAAGAATAATTGCATCTAAATTATTTGAAATAGTTTCAGGAAACCAGCCCATCAATTCTGGCAACAAACCATGACTTGCCAACTTGCTTCTACTCGGATCAAATATTTGATCGTCAGAGCCTGAAACTTGATGTCCATTGATTTTAAGTGCAATGGCTAGGTTATGCATGGCCGCGCCACCAATAGCAATGAAATGTATTCTCATATTTTTTTCACTTTAAGCAAGCTTTGCGAAGGTAAACTCGTCTTAAGTCCAAAATCAATAACTGCTACACTGATTTAAACATTCACACATGAAAAACGATTTACTAGCCCGTTTAAAAAAATACGCACTTAGTGCTGCAGCTTTTACTGCTGCTGGCGGAGCTGCAAATGCTCAAATTCAATACACTGATATTATTCCAGACGACACTGTAACAGGTGGCGGAGCATCTTATGCACTCGATTTAAATAATGATGGAACAGTTGATTTCAATTTTTTTATTGTCAATACCACTTATGCTTACACTTATTCCTCAGGTAGTTACGGTTATATAGTTCAAGGTATTGGAATCAATACACTGTCAAATTCAAATAATGGTATGTTATCCAACAGCAACGGTGTTTCAGCCATGAGTAGCGGATCAGCCATTAATGGAGCAGGGTATTTTACCTCAAGCGGTGCATTAGCTGCAAATGTCGTTTCATTCTACAACTATACTGGTTCTTATGGTACCATTTATTCGTATACAAACACGAACATCTTGGGCAATTGGCAAGGTGCGACGGACAAATATTTGGGGCTCAAAGTTCAGGTGGGTTCATTCGCATATTATGGTTGGGCACGATTAACAGTGCTTTCTGACACTCAATTTGTAATAAAGGATTATGCGATTCAAGTAAACCCAAATGTGAGTATCAATGCGGGAGATACATTTGCACTCGCACCTTTGGCAGCCGACTCAGTCATTAACGTAGTCGGAGCCGATGTAGCCAACAATGGAAATGGTCAAGATTTGAATGTGCAATTCAATATGATTGCAGATGAAACGACCATTTCTGCTTATCGAATTTTAGTACTAAAAGAGCCTGATACTCTAGGTTTTGATTTAGCTGCTGCAATGGCAGTTGGTGTAGGAAATTATACTGACATAATACCAAATGGTGCTAATATTTCAACCGTTCTTGCCGGTACTTCTAGAGACATAGATGGTGATTTAATTGCAGAAAATGTTGCCTATCGAGTTTTCGTAATGACTATTGCCGATGGCGTAAATGCGCAAGTAAATAACTTAAGCGCTCAATCTAACCAAGTGGTGTTGGCTGGAGCAATTTTCCTGAGTGACCCTGCAACAAGTTTAGCTGCTACCGACATTGATGACAACGGAAATGGAAGTGACATACAAGTGTTTTTCACAAAAGCTAACAACGAAAATAAAGTCGGGGAATACCGCGTATTTGTAGTTAAGGTTGCAAGCGCAGCTGGGTTTAATTTGGCACAAGCTCAATCAGCTCCCGCAACAAGCTATTTCACAATTAATCCTGATGGATCATTATTTTACACCTCAGCACTGAGCGCAACTTTAAACGATGTAGATGGTGACCCAATCACTACGTCTGTTCCGTATCGTCTATTTGTATTGAGTGTGGCAGATGGAACTATTGCAAATACAGATGTGCTTTCGAATCAATCTAATTCTGTAACCCTAAACACTATTCTGCCTCCAGAAGCAGTTCAAAATATTACACTTGCTGATGTTGCAGACAATCACAACGGACTTGACCTTCAGGTTGCTTTCGATAAAATAGCAGATGAAACTACCATTAGCGAATACCAAATCTTGATTGTGAAATCTGCTTCTGCAGCAAGCTTTACGTTATTTGATGCTATTGGCAACCCAAACAACGAAAGTGTTACACCTACAGGAGCAAACATTACAACCATTTTAACTCCTACTTCTAAGGACAGTGATGGAGATCCAATTCAAGAAAATGCACCTTACAAAGCATTTGTATTGAGTGTAGCAAATGGAACCACAACCCAAATTGACCAACTTAGCGCAGCTTCAAACGAAGTGATCTTACTCGATGCAACAGGTATTGAAAACATCAATTACAATGTGAATTTGCTAGTGAGAACAATGGAAGATAAGCTTACAATCAACTTAAAAAATGGAGAGCCAATTGAACATGCTGAAGTATTCAATACCAGCGGACAATTGATTTCAACATTTGGCAACGTGTCAGAAATAAACTTGCCTTACAACAATTACAGTTCTGGTATTTATTTAGTTAAATGGAAAAACAGCTCATTTGAGTCAACTATTAAAATTGTTCTGCCTTAATCATTTACATTAGAATGTTAGAGAAAACCTAGGTTTTCTCTAACATTCTAAAAACATAACCTTAACTTTAGACCATTAAACAGACAATTATGACTAAAAATTCTACTCTTTCTGAAGCGCTTAAAAAGCGCCTTAAAGCATATTCACTAACCGCTGGTGCCGTTGCTGCTGGAGCTACCGCAGTGAATGCTCAAGTCGATTACACGGATGTAAACCCGGATATTACTTCAGACACATTGTATCTGGATTTGAATAATGATGGAACCGATGATTTTGTTTTCCTTGCAAATTCATTTTCAACTAGCAGCGGTGCAATAAATGTTTACAGAGGATTCGTAGCTGCCCTTGACAGTAACGCTGTGGCAGCTCAGTCTTCAAGTTCATATTTTTATCCATACGCTATTCAAAATGATGAGGCAATTAATGCTAACAAAGCTTTTGTTTCATGTAGTTATTTTCAAACATTAGCTTGGAATACGTTCACTGGTACGGGTACAACCCCTATTGGTTATTACGGAAACTTTGTAGCTGGTGGGACAGAAGCTTACGTAGGGTTAAGACTTGATCTCAATGGCGCTACACACTATGGCTGGGCTAGAATTCAGGTTGATTTAGGTACAATTACACTAAAAGATTATGCCTATAATTCAACCGCAGCTACAGAAATAATAACTCCTTCAAAAGCAGTTATAAATGTAGTTGGTAGTGATGTTGCTGATAATCTTGATGGTACTGATGTAAACGTTTCTTTTGACATGGCTGCCGATGAATCTAATATTGATGAATATCGCGTTTTTGTCGTGAAAGAAGCCAATGCTGGAGGTTTTGACATAATAAACGCTAATGGCAATACTAACTTCACAGCAGTTGCACCAAGTGGTTCAAATGGAGTTGTTACCCTACCTTCAACGGCAGTTGATGCTGATGGAGATGCATTCACGATTGACGGTACATATGTTGCATTCGTATTATCTGTAACCCCAGTAAATTGCGGAGTAAATGCTCTTTCTGAAGGTTCTCCAGTATTCACTTTAAACAACCCAACTGGTCAAAATGAGTTGAACACTCTTGGTTACGATTTATACTCAAATGGTCAAAGCATCATTTTAAACAGCAATGTGAATATCGAATCAATGATCGTTACTGGCATTGATGGAAAAGTTGTTAAAACATTGAGCAACATTCAAGGAAATCAAACGATAGATATGGACGTGGCTAGTGGATTTTACATCGTAAATATTAGCACTGCAAAAGGATCAAGTTCTGAGAAAATTTTCTTGAACTAATCCACTAAAATTGACTTTCGAAAAGCATCGGTAAAAATACCGATGCTTTTTTTATGAATTAAAAAATTCCAATCATGGAAGATAAAAATCAACAGCCTTTTGACATTCCGGTAAGCGGCAACTTGGGTTTATTAGCTCTAGGCTATACTGGTTTGGTAGCTTGGAGAAAGAAGAAAAAAGAAGTGCGCAAGCAAAAAATGCAAGAACGGAAGCAGAATGAAGGCTAAACGAGTATTATTGATTGGCTGGGATGCAGCCGACTGGAAGATAATTGATCAACTCATTGCAAAAGGGCAAATGCCAACGCTGCAAAAAATGGTTGAAAATGGTGTGCGAGGAAACCTCAGCACCTTAGATCCTGTGCTGTCACCCATGCTTTGGTCAAGCATTGCAACGGGAAAATACGCTGATAAGCACGGCATACATGGCTTTACCGAACCCGATTATGAAACAGGTGTAGTACGGCCAATTTCGAGCACATCGCGCAAAGCACGTGCTATTTGGAATATTCTTACCCAACAAGACAAAAAATGCAACGTCTTTTCTTGGTGGCCAAGTAACCCTGCTGAGCCCATTAATGGGGTGATGGTTTCTAATCTTTACCAACGCGCTAATGCACCGATCAATAAACCTTGGCCAATGGTTCCTGGCACAGTGCATCCAAAAGATTTGACAGACCATTTTGCTTCATGTCGTGTGCATCCTGATGAATTAACGGCTGAGCACATTTTACCTTTTATTCCGAAAGCGGGCGAAATAGACCAAGAAAAAGACAAAAGAATAGGTGCTTTTAGCAAAATGTTGGCCGATGCCGCAACTGTACATTCGGCTTCAACTTGGGCATTAGAAAATACCGATTGGGATTTTACAGCCATCTACCATGATGCGATTGACCATGCTTGTCATGGGTTTATGAAATTTAGAGCGCCTCAATTACCTGGCGTTCCACACGATTTATTTGATTTTTATAAGGACGTAGTTGATGGCATGTACCGCTTTCACGATATGATGCTTGAGCGTACGTTGAATATTGTTGGACCAGATACCAACGTAATTTTAATAAGTGATCACGGTTTTCAATCAGATCACATGCGCCCACTTTCTTTACCAAAAGAACCTGCTGGACCAGCGGCCGAACACAGAAAGCACGGTGTGATTTGTTGTTTTGGTCCTGATTTCAAAAAAGGTGAAACCGTTTATGGTTCGTCCATTTTAGATGTTTGCCCCACGCTATTGACGCTTTTTGGATTGCCTGTGGGCAAAGACATGGATGGTTCGCCATTGGTTCAAGTATTTGAAAATACACCTGTTGTTAAGCAAATAGATTCTTGGGAAAAAGTGAGCGGAAGTTTTGGAGAGCATGATAAAAACCTCAAAATCTCTAAAGAGGAAGCGCTTGATGCTGTGAAGCAATTAGTAGAACTCGGTTATATAGACGACCCAGGAGAAGACATGCAGAAGGCCATGCAAAACACTGATATTGAGTTAAAATACAACCTCTCAAAAGTGTATGCATCTACTGGAAGACCAGAACAAGCTTTGGCATTGCTGAAAGAAATAAATGCCCTCAAAGAAACCTATCGTTTCCAAATAAGAATTGTAGACAACTTGAAACGTTTAGAGCGTTTTGACGAAGCAATGGAAATGCTAGAATTAATCAGAGAGCAAGACAAAGAAGGCGAAAAAGCCAGCTCAATTGATCTAATAAAAGCTGAAATTTTAAAAGCGAAAAAAGAATATCAAGCAGCGTTAAGGATTCTGGTTGAACTGTTAGATCGAACCAAAAAATCGGTTGCCGTTATCAAAAGTCTAGCTGATTGCTATGCTCAAATGGCTGATTGGAAAGAAGCTGAAAAGGCTTACCGCGCTTGTTTAGAACTGGACCATCATGATGCCACATTGCATAGAGGAATTGCTTTGTGCATGATGAATCAGAAAAAATATGAAGGTGCTATTGAACATGCGCTAACTGCAACAGAATTGGTTTATCAATTCCCAACAGCACACTTTGTTTTGGGTAAATCGCTTTATCATTTTGGAGAAATAGAAATGGCTATTCGATCTTTAGAAGTGGCAACTTCTATGAGACCTTCTTATACGGCTCCTCGTATTTTGCTTGAGAATATTTATGCGGAACATAAAATTGATCGCACTACAATTTTCGGTGATGTAAATGTTGAGGAATTAGATGCTTCGAGCCTTGACTCAAAACTGATAGAACAAAGCAAAAAGGCAAGCAATGCAAAATCCTATAAAGGCAGAAATCTTGGTGAAATAACCGTGGTTTCGGGTTTACCGCGCTCTGGCACATCATTAATGATGCAAATGCTTGATGCTGCTGGCTTAGCTATTTATACCGACTTAGTGCGCGAAGCTGACGAAAACAATCCGAAAGGTTTTTACGAACACGAGAAGGTAAAAGGACTGGCCAAGAACAATAAATGGCTGAAAGATGCCAACGGAAAAGTGGTGAAGATTGTGAGTCCACTTTTACGCTTTTTACCGCCAAACTTCAATTACAAAGTCATTGTAATGAAACGTGATGTGCGAGAGGTAACGCTTTCTCAACACAAAATGCTGGTAAAAGCAGGGAAAGCCGAAGCAGATAAATATCCAATGAAAATTGAGGAAACACTTAAAAAACAATACTTGAATTCCATTGAATGGATGAAAAAGCAGAACTACATCGAATTTATTGAAATTGATTTTCAAGAGGCGGTTAACAATGCAGAAGCTACAGCAAATCAAGTATCTGCGTTTTTGAATCAAGATTTTGATGCCAACAAAATGGCTCAAATGGCAGACGAAAACTTGTATCGAAACCGATTAAAAAAGTAGGTCTCTTTTGAACAAATGAAACCATTGCCCGCTCAGTATTAATATTGCAGCGGGCATTTCATTTTCACCTCATTCATAACACCGTTTTTCCTATGAAATTAATTCCATTGGTTATTGGACTATTTCTTCTTGGTTGTTCCACTTCCGTGGAAAAAAACGCAGAAAAAGTAAACGTTTCAGAAAACGGGAAAACAAGCGCAAAAGCATCATTAGTTGTATTAGGAACTACTCAAGATGCAGGTTCACCTCAAATTGGTTGCACTAAAAAATGTTGTGCTCCACTTTTTGAAAATGGATATTCTGATCGAAAAATAGTTTCGTTGGGATTAATCATTCCCGACAAGGGCAAAAAATATTTGATTGAAGCTACACCCGATATTGCATCGCAAGTGCAGCTGTTGAGCAATGCACTAAACAGCGGTAGCAACGAGCTGCCCGATGGCATTTTTGTAACACATGCGCACATTGGTCACTACACCGGACTCATGCAATTAGGCAAAGAAGCTATCAATGCTGAAAAAGTTCCTGTTTATGCCATGCCAAAAATGAAATCGTTTTTGGAGCAAAACGGTCCATGGAGTCAGCTTATTTCTGATTCGAATATTCAATTAGTGGGAATAAATGACTCAAGCAGCGTGTCACTTGAAAACGACATTACCATTACGCCAATGCTTGTTCCACACCGTGATGAATTTTCTGAAACCATTGGATACAAAATTCAAGGTCCTTCAAAATCTGCACTTTTTATTCCAGACATCGATAAATGGAGCAAGTGGCTTGAAAACATTGAGCAAGAAATAAGCACAGTTGATTATGCTTTTATTGATGGAACATTTTTCGATTCGCCTGAAATCAACCATCGTGATCTATCAGAAATACCGCATCCTTTTGTGGTAGAAAGCATGCAACTTTTTGAGGATTTACCTCTTTCCGAAAAAAACAAAATCTACTTCATTCATTTTAATCACACCAATCCACTCTTAGATTCTGAGAGTTCAGCTTTCAATAAAGTGGAATCAAATGGTTTTCATGTGGCTCAAATGATGGATGTTTTCGAGCTGTAAAAAGTGCTCAAAGCTTCTTTCTCGCGTCAAAACATTTGTTGGTTTTAATTGTAAAAGCTTCTTCGCTGTAGTTTGCACTGAGTGAAGCAAATAATACCTTTGCCGCCAAATCAGATTTAAGAAAAATGGCCGGAGTATTAAACGCACAAGAAGCGCTCAAGCTCTTTGAAATTGCGAAAAAAAACAAGTGTGCTTTTCCAGCGGTAAACGTTACCAGCACACAAACAGTAAACGCAGTTTTAGAAGCAGCGGTAGCAGCTAATTCGCCTGTAATCATCCAGTTTAGCAATGGAGGATCATCTTATTATGCAGGTAAATCAGTAAGTAATGAAAACGAACGCGCAGCCATTGCTGGTGCTATAAGTGGAGCAAAGCATGTGCATGACATGGCTGTGCTTTATGGTGTTGATGTAATTCTTCACACCGATCACGCAGCGCGTAATTTGTTGCCTTGGATTGATGCCTTGCTAGAAGCTGGCGAAGCACATTATAAGCAAACTGGTCGCCCACTGTATACCAGTCACATGATTGATTTGAGCGAAGAACCTATTGAAGAAAACCTGGACACTTGCGTGGAATACCACAAACGCATGACTGGCATTGATATGATTTTGGAAATTGAACTTGGTGTAACAGGTGGCGAAGAAGATGGCGTTGACAATACTGGGATTGATAGTTCCAAACTTTATACTCAACCGTCAGAAGTAGGTTTTGCTTACGAAAAGCTTATCGCAATAAGCCCAAACTTTACCATTGCAGCCGCTTTCGGAAACGTGCACGGAGTTTACAAACCAGGCAATGTTGAGCTTACACCTATCATATTAAAAAATAGTCAAGACTTTATTAAAGAGCAGTTTGGTATTTCTTCAGAGAATCCGTTGAACTTCGTGTTTCATGGCGGTTCAGGCTCTTCAAGAGAAGAGATTAGAGAATCATTGGATTACGGGGTTATCAAAATGAATATTGATACAGACACTCAATGGTCATTTTGGGAAGGTGTGAGAGATTATGAGGCTAAATACCATGACTATTTGCAAACTCAACTTGGTAATCCTGAAGGGGATGACAAACCAAATAAGAAATATTACGATCCAAGAAAATGGTGGCGTGAAGGCGAAAAAACAACTGTGAAAAGACTTTTAGTTGCTTTCGAAGACTTGAATTCGATAAATGCGAATGATGCTTGGAAGGCTTAATTGAACAGCATACATTTATTAAAAAGCGGATTCAATATTTTGGATTCGCTTTTTTTTTGAAATAATACGAAATGTATCCGAATTCTTTGAATTTGTGAATTTTCAACTCCTTATATTTCGAACTCAAAACAAATCGCAATGCAATTACACGTAATCAACACAGGGTATTTTAAGCTTGACGGAGGCGCAATGTTTGGCGTAGTACCAAAATCACTTTGGTCAAGAACCAATCCAGCAGACGATAACAACCTGTGTTCGTGGGCAATGCGCTCATTGTTGATTGAAGATGGAAACCGCTTGATTCTGGTAGATACAGGAATTGGAAACAAGCAAAGCGAAAAATTCTTCAGCCACTATTTTTTACATGGCGATGATTCGATGGATAAATCTTTGGCTGCAAAAGGTTTTAGCCGTGATGATATTACGGATGTGTTTTTAACACACTTGCACTTTGATCATTGTGGTGGTGCTATTGAGTTTAATTCAAGTAAAGACGGTTTCAGACCAGCTTTTAAGAATGCCACTTTTTGGAGTAATGAAGCGCATTGGAAATGGGCTACAGAACCTAACCCGAGAGAAAAAGCTTCGTTTTTAAAAGAGAATATTCTTCCAATTCAAGAATCAGGGCAACTCAAGTTTATTGCTCGAAATGGCGACCGAACACTAAATGCTTTAGAAGGAATAGATGTGTTTTTTGCCGATGGACACACAGATGCGCAAATGCTGCCGATGATCAATTATAAAGGTCAGAAAATTGTTTTTATGGCAGACCTACTGCCAAGTACAGGGCATGTTCCGCTGCCTTATGTAATGGGTTACGACACACGTCCTTTGCTTACCATGACTGAAAAAGCCGCTTTCTTAAAAGAAGCGGCTGATCAAAATTATGTGTTGTTTCTAGAGCACGATTCAGTAAACGAATGTTGTACTGTAATGAATACCGAAAAAGGTGTGCGCCTAGACCGAAGCTTTAACTTTAGCGAAATCGATTAACTTCTGATTACTCTAAATTGCAGTTAATGTCAACATTACCAGCAGCTTCATATTGAGTTGCCAAAAATGATGATGCCTCTTCAGCTGCAATACATTTTACGTTTGCTTCTTCATCAAGTCGAGCTGTAACAACGAAAATGGTATCCACATCAAAAGTATAACCCGCTGTATCTGGCAGATCTATCTGACAACGGCAGTTATAGTTTTTCTTAAAGCAAGAGGTCATTGCAATCGCTAATATGGCAAGGGTAAAAATGCTCTTTTTCATAATTGGGTTATTTCACGGGCAAAATAACGCTTAATCCTTAAATTCTAAGCTACGATGTTTGCCCTAATTATCAAGGGTGATTCGGTAAGCTCCATCTCGCTTTAATGAGTGTGACTCTACGCCATAATCTTCTAGATTGTAAAGCCAAGAATTATGACTTCGCCAATCCATTTTAGATGAGATAATTACAATATCAGGATTAATCAGTGACAAAATTTCTTTTGGATGTTGGGCAGTTCGCTCCTTCAAAAACAGAATATCAATCTGACCCAAACTATCATCAAGCTTGCTGTTTGAATCAAGAACTATAATGGTTTGCTGATCAAATAAGTAGCCGTTTTCCATTTTCATCAAAGAGCCTAATGCATCTTGAGGGCGGTTCAAATCTAATTTCCACCAATGATGCATAATGTGAAAACGCATTTTGTCTTCGTCATTGTTCAAGCCCGAATCTGCTATAAAAACATGATTATTTCCATCTATGAAATCAATGGCATCAAGTCCTTTTACAGCATAAAAAACAATTTCTTTCTGTTTTGTCTGAAAAACTGCCTCTGCTGAATTTAGGATGAAAATTGCCAATATCGATCCCAGAAATATTCGTTGCCAGAAGTAGCTTTTTACAATCAAAACCATAATAAAAGTGGCTACAATCATGTAGATCACATAGGTTTCCAAAATATTAATATCAATACCTTGAATTAATGCAAAAGGAAGTGTTTCTACCCAAGCTACAAACCAGTCTAATACCCAAACCAACCAATAGAGGACAAATGCCAATACTTTAGAAACGTATGCGATTTTTGAGAAGACAATCAAAGCAATGCCAACAGGTAAAATAGCTGTGGCTAATGGGATGACCACCAAATTACTGATCAAAAAGTAATTGGGAAATTGATGAAAATAGAGCAACCCAAGTGGAAATGTGGCAATTTGAGCTGCAAGTGAAACTGCGGTGATTCCCCAAATTTTATCCAGCAAGTAGTTTTTCGGTTGCCACCACTCGTAAATTCTAGGTTGAAGAATTACAATGCCTAAAACGGCTACATAAGAAAGCTGAAAACCAACTTCAACAATAAAAAACGGATTGTAAATCAACAATACCAAAGCGCTCGCTGCCAGCGCATTGTAGATGGTAGTTCGTCTGTTGATCAACTGAGAAACAATAACGAAACTAAACATGGTTACAGCCCGTGTTACAGATGGCGAGAAACCTGTAATGGCGGCATATAACCAAAGTGCAACTAAGAGTAAAAAGGCTTTGAGCCAGCGTGTCCATAATCGCTTTTGCAAAGGTTTCAGCAGGGTGTTTAGAATCAAAAAGACAATACCAACATGCAGCCCAGAAACTGCCAATACATGCATGGCTCCGGCACTTGCAAAGGCATTGACTTGATCTGCTGTGAGATAATGCTTGTAGCCAACCAAAAGAGCTGACACGATTGCCAACTGCCGCTCATTCAGATCAAAACTCTTCAGAACTTCTATAACATAGCGCTGCACTTCTATGATCCATCTCTTAAAGCCACTACCCTTTCCTATCAACAACCAATTATCAGAAGTAACATAGGTTTGCTCTGTAATTTGATGAAAACCCAAATACCGTTTGTAATTGAATTCATCTGGATTTGAAGGTTCATTTAATCTATTCAAGTAAGACTGTATTGCAATCGTATCTCCATACCTCAATTGAGTCGCAGCTGAGTCCTT
>Ga0100380_10006159_pt1 | contig 12268 bp, 7 predicted proteins | sample CryGeymeta201504_FD_80417 | JGI IMG/M metagenome (GOLD analysis project Ga0100380, IMG submission 80417) | Groundwater microbial communities from Crystal Geyser aquifers in Utah, USA - Crystal Geyser metaG 2015-04 | ecosystem: Environmental > Aquatic > Deep subsurface > Groundwater | place: USA... | reverse complement strand
GCTGAGCTGGTCATAGCTCTTGAAGGAATGCAAGAGTATTCTGGCGATAACCTCCTCGAGATAGCTATTCTCCAAGGCTTATATTCTGACTTTCATGGTTTAGAGTTTTCCTTCAATGTTCTGATGTTTGCCCAACTGTGCCAATTCTCGGCATTACTTCAAAATAAAATGATCAATTTTCTTCCTGTAGTCCTCACGGATGACCAATCCTTCTAGTTTATCCTGAATACCCATTAATTGTGGGTAGTACTGGTCAAAGACCTGATCCAATGTGAAAAATTCCTTGAAAAAGCATAGATACTATCTGGCCAAAAGGATACACACAGAGAAGGTTTCAGGAGAGGTGTATCTAATGTTATGGTAGTAATTGGCAGTCTAGTCAAAGTAGGCCTGGCAGAGGTAGTAGAGCTCGCCTAAAATGTAGGAAGAGTAAGCCATTTGGCCAACGCAGTATTAGTCGAAGAGAAGCATCATCAGCAGACTGCAGCATTCGGGAAAATACATTTTCAATTACATGATAGAGTTGGCGATGTCTTTGCGGGAGAGCTAGTAACTGAGGGCCACTGCTTTGAGGTAGTCAATGATTTAGATAAGTAACCGGTTCATTTCTTCTTTTGCTGCTGGCTCGATAGGTCTCATTTATTCACCTTTCATGCCCATCACTTAAAATTTTTGAAGGAAAAAGCATTGATTTGTGATTCCAACCTTAAAGTAGGCTTTTGCAATATGCACAAAATCTTCACCAATGGTGTTCTCATCTTTTGAGTACTGTTGGAACAAAGCATCAATTTTTTCCATGTTGAGATCTTTGGCATAGAGATCGATCAATTTCACGACCACTTCTCTGTATTTTTTGGGATCGCTTTTTTTGCATATCTATGCCATAGCTTCCAGATATTTGGTGCCTTTCTCGGTGTCTCCCCTCTTGGTGTAGATCTAGCAGAGTTGTTTTAGGGCCTGGGAATCGTTGGGATTGAGATCGAGCACCTAGAGATAGGCCTTTTAGGCATCAACATCTTTGCCAGATTTTTAGTAGCAGAGGCCCATCATGAGGTGAATTTGAAATACTTTAGGATATTTATAGCCCATCACCTATAGATCCTCTAGAGCCTCCTCAAACTTCTTCTCCTGGATTAGCTTCTTCACAGCCACCAGTTTCTTCTTGCCATTGTCATCCATCGCAATTATAATATCTAACAATGGACACCTCAGAGATGCTCAAGCAGTACGGGAAAGTCGGAATTATTACGCACCTGGCTCTTTCTTGGAGTTTCCTGCTTGGGACCTATATTTTCATTCAATGGACCGGAAAGTCAGCCGTCCTCATCAAAAAACTCAAACTCTAAAGCAAAATTCCTCCAAAAGCTGGCTCCTTCGCGATCGCGGGCATAATATACAAAGCAGTCATGCCCTTCAGGTTAGCTCTATCAGCGATGGTCATTCCTTTTGTAGTAAAATACTTGGGAGATGAGGACATTCCGAAGGTGGAGGAGGTCGCCACAGAAACGATTTGATTTGAATACTCAATTCATGGCATATCTTATCAAAATTAGATGGTTTTTTGCAGATTTAGGATATTTTCAGAGAAAGTAGGAATTTATCACTGTTTCATAAAGGCTCGGAATCTTATAAAATTAATTCTGATCTCAGAAGTAAAGATTACTACTCCTTAATTCTCTTGAAATACTGCTCAATCTGAAGACTCAGCTGTTCTCGGCTGGGAGTATCGAATATTTGTATTCCCTCAACTCCTTTTTGATGATAGATGGCGATGTGAATGGCTATCGGTGTTTTATTTGGTACAGGTCTGAAGCTAACTGAGAGAATGTTGTTTTGGATCAGTTCTTATACGAAAGCTATTGGTTTTTGCTTGTTGGGTGAAGGTTTTTTCCTATTGTTTCGGATAATAGCAAAAGAACCTGAATACAGATCTCTTCCATAGCTGAAGAACTCTCTTACTGCAAATTATTAAAATTGGCCGAAAGTTACTTCCTCCATATCCAGCTGAACCTTCCCATATATGATCTTTTCCGAACAATACTAACAGCTGGTCAGAGGTCTGCTTTGAAAACAAGGTGATAATCTTTCTGAGCCTTGATTGGTGAAATGAGTCAATCTTATTCGATCTAATTTGTTGCTGAGAAGGTTGATTGTCTCTCGAAGTTACAAGGCAGCCGCTATTGCATTGGTTGAGGCTATGGCGGGCATGGCCCTTCCTACGAGATCTTTGCTTTGGTAGAAAGTGAGGTAGTGCAGTTTGTTGGAGGGTGATGTGGGATCGATGTAATTGAAGGTGCGAAGGTTGGTGATGCAATGAACTAGCATCATGCAGTCTTCGTCGTCTTTCTAGAAATCGCAGGGGATTGTATTCTAATACTTCCTTCTGATCAGCTTAGAGAAGGAAGCGATAAATTTCTCAGAGTAATCTTTAATGCTCCACAGGTGATCTTCAATGTATGGACTGTTTGATTGTTTAACCCGCTATATTTGTCTTTCTGTGGAAATAGGATTTTGAACAATTTATGTGCTGGTCAAAGCCTCTTAAAGCTTGAGCTTTCGGACATGGCTTAGCTTTTTTCCTTCTATGTCTGTGTCCGTAACGCCAACTTCGAACATTTGTCTGAAAATTTCATTGCATATCAAAGCCACAATTTTCTGATCTTTGTAGTCAAAATTGCTATTGAAGTATTTGTCAGGACATAGTTTTTAGCTCATCATGTCGCCTTTCCCACCGAAAAAGGATTCATAGAAATTTTTGGCATATGTACCACAGTGGATGGGTCTTTCTGGCCTCGATCTGATCAAACAAGCAGCGTTATTATCGATCTACACTTGAGAAGGCTGGCAGTTATGGCATGTAGTGACAAATCTGAGGGTGGGATAGGCCTGTCCATAGTAACTCATGGTACCAGCATCTACAAGCGGTTTATTATGCTTAGTTGCTTGAGCAGAAAGATACTATCTGGCTTTGGCGCTATCAAGAGCGCTAATAAAGATGTCAAATTTTGAGAAAAAACGATCGTCGAATAATTTACTATCATAGAGGTTTCCACAAATTGCCTAGAGCTCAAGTTTTGGTGCCAGTATTTTAATGCTCTCTTTGATGACATCAGTTTTATTGCGACCGATGTGCTACTTTCTGAAGTAAAACTGTCGATTAAGGTTGGTTTATTCAATTGTATCATAGTCAATGATGGTGAGGTGTTTGGCACCGACTCTTGACATATTTTTGACCACCTAGCATCCTATTCCTCCAGCTCCAACCAATAAAATTTTAGCCTATCCCAGTCGATTCACAGTATTTTATCCCAGTATAAGTGTTAAGGCCCTATTCTTGATAGTTGTCATTATATGATGATAATCACAGATGAGGGGATGAATGGAGTTTGGGTGTTGGGATGGACTGAGGAAAGACAGAAAGGAAGGAGGTTGGATGACTTTTAAAGATATTAATTTTTTTAATTATCTAAATATTAGTTAATAAATATGGCTGACAAAGACAAGAAGTAAGGTTTCGAAGACCAGGAGATCAAGCGCACCAGAATTACCTTCTCAGGCAACCGACTGCCTGCCATGCAGCAAGTTACCAACCAACTTGTCAACAACGCCAAGACCCAGGCCGTCAAGATCTCCGGCCCAGTCAGACTTCCCAACAAGCACCTCAGAATTTGCTGCCGAAGAACCCCTTGCGGTGAGGGATCCAAGACCTGGGACAACTGGGAAATGACTATTTACAAGCGATACATCGATCTCGAGTGCACTGCTGCTCAGATCAAGGAAGTCACATCCATCACCATCCCCAACGGTATCGAAATCAGCGTCGACTTCAGAGCTGCCTGATCATCAGTTAACTCTATTCGCCATATGCACTCACTAATAACATAGTCACATCACTTGCTCAGGTTCCGTTCCATCGTCCTTCGAATCAGCTCAGAAGTGCCAGCTGAAAGGGTCAGTTTCTATGAAATCTGTTTCAGCTGCTCCATCGGTTGATATTGGCTCAATTTTGAGGATAGTCCTTTGATCTCGCTTATTTTTTTGTCGTAGAACTTCATGCTTTAGTTTTTGAATTTTTTGAGATCGCTGATATTTGCTCATTTCCTGTTTGACTATGACTGAGTTTTATACTGCTTTTTATATATCGCTGCGTTTGCTGGTTTCAATGGAGGCTGCAGATTTGAGGTTCGGGTATGCAGTTTTTTGTTACAGGCGGTGCTCTGACAAGTCGTCGTGATCAAAACTGTTACCAAGCTAGCTCTGCTGCCTTTATCTTCCTATGCTAGCGAGATTGCCTCCTCTTGGCCCCACGAGAGATCCTGTGGTACTGGGCCCTCTTTCCGATCGAGCTCCGATTTTTCTGGTTTTTATCAAGGAGTTCATGGCGTTTCCAATGAGGTCAGACTACCTTTCTGAGCGTTCTGAGATGGGGTGTAAGGTCATATTATCCTTTTTGTTACTGATTTAGTTTTCGATGATGGAGAGTAGTCTTTAGTTGAATTTCAGGAGGGTCTCAATTTAGTCCTCGTGCTGCTGGTTGAGCTCCTTTTGTTGTTAAATTTATTCGAGAATGTCCTCGACTGACTTTTTGAGGGTTTCGTTTTACTGGAGAAGTCCCTGCATCGCTATAATGCAACTATAAGCTTCAGATGGACAATAATACTGTCATGAAAGTCAATTTGTAAACAAAGGATATCTAGGCTTACCCAGGAGAATTTTAACCATTTCTTTGATGTTTCCTCAATCAGATAATTGATATGATTTTGTAGAATTATATTTTCAGAAGAAGAAGTGTGCTTAGATTGTAGAAAATCACAACACTATAGAAAGAAGCCAAAAAAGAAATATTTAAATATCTAAGTAAGTGATATTAAAGGTAGTATTCTAGAGTTCTTATCATAATTGATCGGACTGTTAAATTCCAAGCATTTAAATCTTAGCACATATTAATTTATTCTGGCAACATCAAAGAGATATCGATGTAAGATCATCCTCTTACCCTCACTCTTGCCCAGCTCAAACGGCTGTCAGTCCTATACCCTGTCCATGAGTCACTTCTGCCTTTGATTGCCCGCCTCGACTCTCAGTTACCCCCGCTTCTCCAACAGCAATACTCCCTCACCTGCCAACTGACTCGAAGGGCAGCTGATAACAAGCAACTTTCGAAGCAGTTGAGGAAAACTCAATTGAGGCTCTACAGAAAATAGGAAGAGCTTTTGAATCTGAAAGGTGAGCTGCAACATGTGAATGCCATTTACTCCCACAAAATCTAAAAACTAACAAAATCTAACTTCTCTCACGACACTTCCGAAACCCCTGAGCACATCCCTTTCAAGAAGAGTAGGAAGGAGACTTTCAGGCATGCCGACATACAATGTTAAATCCTCAACTAATAGGCATTTGACCGCCTCAATCATCAAAACAACATCCTAAGAGACAAGCTCGAGAAGGCACAGAAGCTTCTGATTGAAGAAAAGATGCTAACTCGAGACTTGAACCTCCGGTTGTAAGTTTTAAATGTAGCTTGTGGGGAGGGCACTGACGAATTGAAAGACAATTCCACTCTTGATGCCGATTCTTTGGCAGGGGATTCTTTCGAGGAAGAAGGGATCCCCACAGAACTGACCATCGTCGAGGAGGAAGAAGATGATGGATCATCTTCGGGGGAGGATGAGGAGCCCGAATTGAAGCAAGAGGGCTGGGGCAGCTGGTTCTGGCGTGGCTCTATGAGACTGATAACTAGGTTAACTGGCAAGCATTGAATGATATTCGGGCAAGATATTAGTATTGTTGAGTTTTCTACTTTTTGCTTTCTATTCTTTATTCTTTTATAACGGATATACTCCCTGGAAGAGCCCAGTCTTACATCACAGGTTTATTCTAGGCTGACTCGCTTAAACTGGAATTATGAGGAGAGCTCACCTTCTAGAAGATATGAATAGTATGGAAATTGAATAAGATATGGAATGATCAAAGAAAAATAGAGTTGAGAAATTGATAGATCATTATTGATCAGGCTTTCATTTAGGATATATAAGCCCCCTTTGTTTAGCATAAATTTCAGAGATAAATCCTCCCAAATGCCATAAGAGATATAGGAAGTAGTGGTTTGTCCTAATTAGTTTATTCAACTTAAGTCATATACGATAATTTTTGAGCATATGGTCGTTTGCAATCAAAAGGAACTGGACAAACTTTAGAATTAGTGAAGCAGTGATTTTTTGAGACCAAGATCGCCAGGCTGCTAAAGTTCTCAATAGACCTCATTTGAGGTCCTAGGTGAGCTGTACGATGCAAAATAGATATTTTTGTGGTGTTTGGAGATGCAGAGAGCCATTTGATGAGGGAAGGTGGGGCAGCTGAAATTTCTTTGTCGATGTTTAAATATAATGCTGAAGAAGGTCGCTTATATAATTAATATGTCCAGAAGCACAGGGCTTATCGCCTGTCTACTGCTGCTTTCACTTGCAGCATGTCAAAACAACTTCACCTGCTCCAACTCAGTGGTGCCCGGTATCGCCTCGGGTATCGTGAAGCTAGGAGTTCCCGTGGCCTCAGTCGCCCAAACTTCATACTCCCTTTCTCTTGCCCAATTCAATCTTGGCACATTTGCTGAAGTCTTTTCAACCTTCGCAATTGCCGGATTTCAAGGTTCATCATCCCAGCAATACTTTTCGCTGATCGTCGACCAGGTCATCTTCTCGAATGGCAACACCCAGATGAACTTTACCATGAATTACAACAACCCCACCGGCACTTTCGCCACCACTTGGAGCAGCATCAAGCTCTCCTGGTTGGCTGTCTCCACTTCATTCGAGACTGTCTATGGCAACCCTTATGGAAACTATCTCTGGGCTGGATCAGTCGGCATGGCTGCTCCATTCACCAACAACATCGCTGGACCTGTGATGACCAACTCTATCTGGTCCCAGATACCTGATAGCTTCAACGACGATGCTGGAGCCGATAACAGATGCGGATATATCAACACTAGTCCTCCTTACTATGATTTGGATTGCCCCAACACCGTCAATGAGAAGTTTGTCCTTCATACTTACATCATGGGTTTCCAATTCAACCCTGTTGGTGGATCTTACACTTTGGCTGCATCTGCTCTCAGAAACGGAGGAGGAAACACTCTTGCTGATACTGATGAAGCCTTGGCTGCTGCCTCATCAGAAACTGCTGGAACTGCTGCCACTGTCCCTGCCTTCACCATCAAGGAAGTCGGAATTGGAGCTTCAACTCCTTCTCTTACTGGCCCTCACATGCTCATTGACACAATTGGCTCTCAACTTGCCTACATCAAGGTTGGTGTTGTCATCACCCTTGTTCTCGATATTGACACCTATCCTGGTGCCAACGCTGCCACAACTTTCCAATATGCCGGTGTCTACATGAACTATACTTTCTACAACCAGGCTCAACCTATAATCCAAGCTCCCTCTGCTACAGGAGGTGCTCTTTTCGCTGCTAGAGTTGCTGGTCAGGAGAACTACAACTACTTCACTTTGTTATCTCCCAGATATCAAATCTACGGTCTCAGTTCATTCTACATCCAGAACTTGCCTGCCAACATCACTGTTGTCAACTACGAGGTTTCTCTCCCTGGAGCCAACACTGTTCTTTTCCAGACTGATAATGTCAACTACATGACTCTTGTCAGAATCTCTGCTGATCAATGGGCCAATGTTCCCACATCCGTCTGCCAGCCCACTACTACCGAGATGAGATACATCACTCAGAAATACTATAGCACTGTTCCCACCATGCAAAATAACCAACAGACCATCTACGAGACATCTTCAGCTTTGGTCTTCAACTACTTTGCTGCTGGTTCATACAGTGAAAACACTGCTACTCCTCTTTCATCATCTGTTGTGTTCAACAACATCATCTACTTTGAACAGGTGACTGTCGGTGCTGCCTACAAGTTGGATTTCAATTTCATTATTGACTCTGCCTTGACTTTCTACGTCCCTGCTGGTGGAAGTGTCAACGTTAGTTACACCATTAGAGTTGAGGGCAATGAAATTTTGTCCAGTAGTCTTAACTATGATGGAGTCATTGATCCTTTGGTTGTCAACCATCCTCTTGGATATGTCTTCAGCACTAGCACTCCCGCAATCCAGATCACCATCTACGTTCCAAGGGCCAGAGATGACACCATTTCTAATGCTGCCATTCCTCTCAACCAGCTCGATAGAACCATGAGCACTGAACTCATTGTCACCCTATACTCTCTCGTCTACAATCCTCTCACTGACTGCTGTGATACTAGTTGTCCCGCCAACTCAGGTGTCAGTCTTGGCATTGGACTCAATCCTCCTATGTGCATCAGCTGCTCATCAGGACTTATCTACAACTCCAACACTAAACAATGTCAATGTCAGACCGGTTTCTACGCTGTCACTCAGGCAATCACCAACTAAACTGCCTGCTTCCCTTGCTATGCTCCTCTCTGTCAAAGCTGCAATGCCACTACCCGTGATGTTTGCAATTCTTGCGTTTCAGGTGCTGCCGTCAACACCAATGGAGTCTGTCAATGTTTGTCAGGATTCTTCCAGAATTCAACTCTTTGTGTTGCCTGCCCTGCCAAATGCGCTACATGTGTTGACAGCAACGTATGTTTAACTTGCTCCGATAACACCACCAGAGTCTTCAACAACAACTGCAACTGTATCGATGGAACTTTTGATGCCGGAGTTGCTGTTTGTGTGACTTGCTCAGCTTTGTGCAAGACTTGTTCAGGATCTGCCAACAACTGCACTTCATGCTTCACTGAGAACAACCGATCTCTGTCCAGTGGAATGTGTGTGTGTAAAACTGGATTCTTCCAGGTGGTTGCTGCTGATGGCTCACTCTCATGCCAACCTTGCCATTCCAGCTGCACTACTTGCTCATTGACTGCCGATAGATGCACTGATTGTGATGTTGCCAGTAACAGAATTCTCGGATATGACTCCCTTGGCAACCAAGTCTGCAACTGTATTCCTGGCTACTCTACCAACTCCAACGGGCAATGTGTGCAATCCAATTGTGTGGCTGATCCTTACTGCTCCACTTGTTTGACTGTTCTTTCCACCAGTCAATGTATCAAGTGTATTGCTGCCACCCAAAGAGTGCTCGTTCTTCCTCAGCAAAAATGTCTCTGCAGAGATGGATACTATGATAGCCAGGGTATATGTACTCCTTGCTCATCAGGATGCGGTGTCTGCACTAGTGCTACTGTCTGTACTTCTTGTGTCGCTTCTGCCACCAGAAACTCAACTAACCTTGGCTCTTGCAACTGTCCTGATGGCTATTTCTTCGATACTAACCCCATTAGATTCTGCAGAAGATGCGCTAATTACACCTTGACTTGCCTCAACTTGCAGCAAGCCCTCACTTGTGCACCTAACTTCACCCTTGTCAATGGAGCTTGCACTTGCCCTGCTGGCTCATTCATCAATGTTCTGGGTCAATGCGTGCCATGCCTCAATGGATGCCAGACTTGCAACTCATCCACTACTTGCACCGCTTGCTCTCAACCTCTGCTTCTCCAAGGCAACCAATGTCTCTCAAGATGCGGACCAGGATTTTTCCAGAATGGATTTATCTGCACTCCTTGCTCAACTGGCTGTGCTAGCTGCTCAGGACCCAATATTTGTCTCATCTGCCTTTCAGGCCAACTCGCATACAATGGCTTCTGCTACAACAACTGTCCTGCTGGATCAGTCAGGGCCAACTCTTCATCTTGTGTTGAGTGTAATTCTCCTTGCAAGACCTGCACAGAACACCCCAGCAAGTGTACCAGCTGCTCCTCATGCTGCGGAAATCTCTTCAACTTCAAATGTTTGGATATCTGCCCTGTTGGAACTTACGCCATCAATGGAACCTGTCAATACTGCGCCTACAACTGCAAGGAATGTCTCGGAAGCAACACAACTTGTACCGCTTGTCCTGATGGAAAGATTCTCTTTAACGGAGCTTGCTATGATCAATGTCCTTACATCATGATCGGTGGAGTTTGTACATTCAACTGTGCCAATGGGCTCTATAAGACTGCCATGAACCAGTGTGCTACTTGCGCCTCTCAATGCGCCACCTGCGAGAGCAATCCTAACAACTGCACCAGTTGCAAATCCACCTTCGGATATGCCTATCAAGGTTCATGCGTTCAGCAATGCCCCGCCAACTACCTCGCCATCGATGGAGAATGCAAAGCTTGCAATCCTGAGTGCAAAGGATGCACCGTCACCTGTGCACAATGCATCGACTGTGCTGTTGGATACTACAAACTGGGATCGACTTGTGTCAAGACATGCTCTCCTAACATGTATGTCGATAATGCTGCCAACTTGTGTGTGACTTGTTCAGAAAAATGCAGGACCTGTAGCAGCATGACTTTCTGTACCACTTGTGCCAATCCTCAAGCCGTACCCGTTAATGGTATCTGTAATGACTGCTCATATCCTTGTAATACATGCACCTCATCTCCCTCAAGCTGCACTTCTTGTGTGTCAGGATTCAACCTCATCGGTACCACCTGTATTGCTGCTTGCCCTACTGGAGCCTACGCCAAGAATGGAGTCTGTGTTTGCACTACTGGAGTTCTTTTCGGAAATAGCTGTGTCAGCTCTTGCCCCAGTGGATTCGGAAACATCGGTGGACAATGCCAGAAATGTGATGAGAACTGTGCCAGTTGCGAGACCTCCAAGACCAACTGCATCTCATGCCTCAATGGATATGCTCTTGATCAAGTCAGTGGATTGTGCCAGAGGGCTCCTACTTGCCAATTCGGTCAGTACTTCTCTCAATCATCCAACGCCTGCACCAGAATTTGCCCATCAGGCACCTATTTCTACGAAAACGTCTGTCTGACAGCTTGTCTTTCTGGCTTCTACGACAATGGAGTTGGAGGATGTGTGGCTGCTACGCCTCAAACTGGTTGCTCTTATCCTTACTTCCTTTCGAATGGAGTTTGTGTCAGCAACTGTCCTTCAGGATCTTATCCTGACACTCAGAACAGAGTCTGCAAATCTTGCTCATCTAACTGCTTCAGTTGCCTCACCAACACTTTCTGCTATGCTTGCAATGCTGGCTATGACCTCAGCAATGGTGTCTGTATTGCTGCCACCTTGACCTGCCCTACTAGACAATTCAGATACAATGGAGTTTGTTACTCAACTTGTCCTGCTGGTACTTGCTCTCAAGGTAACTTCTGTCAGAGAACATGCCCCGCTGGTACTTGGTCATACAATGGAGGATGTTATAGAAATTGCCCCACTCAATACACCACTACTGATGCTTGTGTTGACTCTTGCCCATCAGGATATTCCCTTATCAATGGTGTCTGTCAGGTCGGATCAAGAGCTTGCTCAGCTGGACAATATTGGGATGGAACTAGCTCAACTTGCAGAACTTGTCAATATCCTTGCTCAGAGTGCTCATTGACTGCCTCCTACTGTACTGCCTGCTCATCAGGATTGACTCTCAACCAGAACATGTGTGTCTCAACTGCCAACAACTGCGGTTCAGGTAGATATCCAGACAGCAACGGTAACTGTCAGACTTGTGCTGCTAAATGTGCCACCTGCCTATCAGCTTCAGTCTGTTCCTCATGCGCTAGCGGCTACAACTTCAACGGAAACGACTGTGTTGTTGCCATCAATCAACTCAGACAGCTCACCCTGACTGTCAAATCTTCCAGCAGAAGAGGAAACACCGCTTTTGTGACTGTTTGCCCCAGCATTATTCCCAACGGTTTGTCAACTCAACAACAAAACAACTTCTTCACTGTTGTTCCTGCAGCTGCTGATAAGGCTAACGTTGCTTACATTCAGCAATGGCTCAGCACTGTCGATACTGGATGTGTGACTGTCGGAATCAACTACAACACTTTCCCCTCACAATCTGCAGTCTACATCGCCGTCAATGCTCAGCTTTTGGCCAACACTTACATTTCCATCGGATATACAGCTGACTCTGCCTCATCATACGTGAGTGCCACAATCAGTACCAATTTGCCCACTACTCCCTCAGCTGTGGTTCCTCCCAGCAATGCAGCATTTGCTCAGGCCTCAAGCTCATCAGGCGTGAATATTATTGCTGCTATTGCTTTTGCCAGAGTGGCCCAGAACAACAACGACAAACTTGCATGATTCGGATTTCATTTATCATCATCAATTGTTTATTTTATTATGAGTTATTGTGACATATTTAAGGTTAATACAAATATATTATGAGATGTCAGAAAGGGGTTGGGGTTGGGGTTGGGGTTGGGGTTGGG
>Ga0100380_10006143_pt1 | contig 12284 bp, 17 predicted proteins | sample CryGeymeta201504_FD_80417 | JGI IMG/M metagenome (GOLD analysis project Ga0100380, IMG submission 80417) | Groundwater microbial communities from Crystal Geyser aquifers in Utah, USA - Crystal Geyser metaG 2015-04 | ecosystem: Environmental > Aquatic > Deep subsurface > Groundwater | place... | reverse complement strand
TCAACGTCGCCGAAATCATGGCAGAACTTACCATGGTAAGACGTTCCATCGTTGCAGCAGGTGGCAAGGGCGTTCTCAAGTTCGCTTAAATACAAATAGGGCAGGAAAAAATTAAAATGGCACAATACATCGCCAGAGTCCGCAGTGGCTTCATTCAAAGCCGGATCATTATCGCGGTTATCGCTTTCTGGGTCATCTTGATGATCGCCACCGGAGCGCCATTGGCGGCTCAGGAAGGTCTCCGACTCAATGGAAAGCCGGTTCTCGATGCTGCCAATATCATCGATCCCGAAACCGAAGCCAAGCTCAATCAGACCTTGATCGATTTTGCCAGGCAGAACAGCCGGCAGATGGTGATAATCACCACGCCAAGCCTCGAAGATCGCGACATCGAGTCCTACAGCATCGATCTTGCGCGGCAGATCGGTGCCGGCAGCAAGGAGCTCAATGACGGCTTGATCCTGCTGGTGGCGCCCAATGAACGCAAGATGCGTGTCGAAGTTGGCTACGGCCTCGAATGGTATATCACCGATCTCAAGGCCACGCAGCTGATCGAAATCGGAAAGCCCTTCTTCAAGCAGCAGCAATATGGTGAGGGCATTACCAAAATCACCACGGCCGCTCTGGCTGAAATTACGCCAGAAGCCGAGCAGCGTGCAGCAGATGCCCAAAAGCTTCAGGCAGAACGCAAAAAGGCAGCTGTCCGGCGGAATGCAGAAAACGTCAATGCACTTCTATCAGGTCTGGCATGGCTTACCATAGCAGCCGGGTCGGCAGGACTGACATGGTTTCTCGCCACCATCCCGAAGCGTCGACGAAAGAAGCAAGAAGAAGAACTCGAGAAGATCACATATGGAGCACGCTACAGTCCTTCAAAGAGCCTCGATACCATCACAGGAATGAGCGCCTTCGAAAAGCGCCGCAAGTTCGGCAAGGATTATGACGAGAGCAAGATCCGCAAGATCATTGTTGCAAACGATGGCCTGCTTATTGCGCGCATGAATCCTGCAAGCAGTGAAGAACGAATGATTGCTGTTGGAAGCAAGCCGGAAGTCGTTCTGAGTTACAAGGACCCGACAGAAGACGAACTGCTGGCCGCGGTGCGAGGAAATCCATATCTGATCGCTGACATCAAGAACGCCTCTGAAAAGGTGATTGGTGCTGCGCTGAGGCAGAATGGCGGACTTATCCGGTATGTCGAGAATCCCACCGAACTTCAGATCCGCCAGGCACTGGAATCAACGCCGTCCGCGCTCGAATACATCAAAAATCCGACCAACGACCATTACTTGATTGCTCTGAAAGGAGACGGCACTCTGCTTGAGATGGTCCCGAATCCAACCAAGGAAATGCGCAAGATCGCCATTCTCAACAGCAATGGGATGGCTATCCTTGATATTCGCAATCCAACAAAGGAAGAAGACCTTCTGGCTATCAAGATCAATCCTGATCTTATTAGAAAGATGGTCGATCGAGCCGACGATTCCTACTGGAACGAAGCTGTAGGAGAGGATGAGGAGACAATAAGATATCATCCCGATCCCAGCGAAAAGCTTCAGATGATGGCCATCGCAAAGAGCGCATACGTCATCCGCGATATCAAGCGGCCGACGGCTAAGGTTCAGGCTCTCGCCATTGCGAAGAACGATGAAATCGCGCTGATTATTGAAAATGCAACGAGCCAGACAAAGGCCGTAGCAAAGAAGGTGCGGGCCGAGCAGGCAAGAATTCGCGCTATCGAAGAAAAGCAAAGACGCGAGAGAGAAGCGCGCGAACGAGAGGAAGCTATCCGCCGGCGCGAAGAACAAGAGCGCCAACGCAAAGAGCGCGAACGACGGGATGAAGAAGATCGGGCGCGTCGTCGCAGAGAAGAATCATCTTCAAGTTTCGGATCATCTTCAAGTTTCGGCTCGTCATCCAGCTCGTCTTCAGGAAGCGACAGTGGCTTCTCGAGTGGAGGCGGAAGCTTTGGAGGCGGAGGAGCCAGCGGAGATTGGTGAAATCAGATTATACGAAGGAAAAAATCATGGCATTTGCTGATCACTACCCGCTGGAAACCTTTGCCAGCATCGCTGATGCTGCATGGTGGCGGGCAGGCGACTGGCGCCGCAGCGATGAAATGAAGGGCGAAGCTTATCAGGCAGCAGTCAAGGCTGATACCAATGACCGGGCCCGGGTAAATGATCACAAGAAGATCTTCGAGAGCGCCGTAAAGGCACAATTTCACGATCTGCGGGCCGATGGACGGCTCGGCAAGATCGCAAATCTCGAAGGACATGAAATCGCTCTTGCCGATGCATGGAACGATTTCATCGACGGCAAGGAAACCGGGCATACATTTGAATGGTTGATCGATTCATTCGATAGCGTCTGGACCCGTGAGTTCGTCGAAATGGACAAGAACCGCTACAGCCGAAGCCGGGAAGAAGGCTACGTCAATGGAAGCCATGAAACGCCTGAAAAGGATCTTGTCGAAGCAGCCTGGCAAAAGCTCTGCAACTTCATGGATGGCGGATGCAATCTCTACGAAGATAGCTTCTTCCCGCGCTATGAGATCGAAATGTCCGATCACGTAACAGGAAAGCGTGGGCGCCTTATTCTCGTCGACTGGAGGGCCATGGTTGCCGTATACAACGAAGAATACAACCTTGTCCCGCTCGAGCCGCTCGCAGCTCTCGAACTGGTTACTGCAAGTTTCGAAGTGCCAACCGGCGAGCTCATGCTAACCGATTTCCTGCGAGTCGAAGGATTCAACGACGGAATCGGTTTTGAGCCAGAGCGAGAATATGGCGAACTCAGCCTAAACTCCTTGCAGGGACGCACTAAGCTGATCAGCGTTCATGCAGAAGAACACCAGATCGCCTTTACACAGACAACCAATACCTGCGTTGCTGTTTATCAGGATAACAATGGCCGCCTGATTATCACCGAGCGCTGGAACGATGAGCTTGAAAGCGATGAAGATGAAGAAATCATCCTTGCCGGCTGGACCCGCGTTGGAACCTTCTCATGCGACATGTGGCGCGTCATGGCCTTCGATAAGGCAGTAGCCATCGAGACAATGATCCGCGGTGGAAATGAAAACGCCGAAGCAGAACTCAATACCTACCTTGCCGGCAAGAAGGACTATTCGGACAACATCGTCCACCTCAAGGTCGAGTCCGGAACCTGGGAAATCACCTCGGGCGAAAAGTTCTCCGAATCTGCCGACAGGGAGGCACTCAAGCTTCCCGCTGATGTTCATATCTGGTGCTTGCTGAGCCCGCCGAAGTAAAAATAATACAATATCAGGAACATAAAAATGACAAAATCAGTGGAAGAAATCCGTCATTCAATCAAGGATAAAGTCGATTGCAATGTCCCTGAATATCATTTTATTGATCTATCATTACAAAGCGTAATAGCTTTTGAAAAACACGATAGAGAAACAGGCAAAGATTTGATCAGCGAAGCTTTGCATATACTCTCGAAGTGCAATAATGATAAGTCATTCGACATCGAAATCATCTCGGAGGAGATGAAAGATATTCGGAAGCATCAAGAGCTTCTGCGCACGCCTTGCTATGGAAATAGGATCTCTGAAGAAGAGAAACTCAATCTTGGTATCGCTTGCGATATGTGCAGAATCACGCAAATAATCGGAAATGATAACAGCCTCGCACAGGCAACGATAGCAATGAGCATCGCAGCTCTTAATGGCGAATTGATCGAAATTGAAAAAGCCATGAGAAAGTTAGGTGTTCTCGGTAATTACAATATCGAAAATTGGAAAAAAATGCTCGGTCTGTAAAGTCAGCATATTCCAAAAATTCCACTGAATCACAAAAATATAAACAAGAAGAGGCAAGGACATGAAGTATCATGTAACACCATACTGCATGACGCGAACAACGCTGATGACAGATCCGATGGCCATGCTGGCACGCGAAAATCGGCATACCGTTCACCCTCTCTCCGGCTACGAAAAGCGCCAGATGATCGAAGTCGACGCCAAGGACGAGCACACCGCCTGTGAATATGCATGGAGCACATTCCAGAACCTCGATGACGATCATGTTTGTCCTGACGGCGGACGATCGCTGATGGTGGGTGATATGGTTGAAGTTGTATGCGTCGACCAGCAGCACGGCGGCCGTTTCAGCTGGTGGATCTGCTGTTCTTTTGGATGGACAGAAACCGTCGCACCAAACGACGAAAAGCAGGAAATTTCCTCCTAAAGAAGTGGATTCATAAGGGGCAATGCTTCACACTGTTCGCAAGATAAAGGAAAATTCAAATGAACAAGATGGCGGCAATGCTCGGCGGCGAACTCCCCCTCGCAATCGAAGACAAGGATCTCGTGACTCTCGACCTACCGGGATGCACGATTCAGCGCCAACGCGGATTCATTGCGCAGTCTGCTCATGAAAAGATCCTCAATCGCCTGATCGAGACAATCGAATGGGAACAGCGCGACGTGGTGGTTTCGGGCAACACCTACAAGCAGCCACGACTGGTTGCCTGGCACGGAACCCGCGCCTACACCTATGCAGGCCTCACGCTCGAGCCAAAGCCACTGACCCGGCTGCTCAAGTCCCTCCAAGACAAGATCGAGGAAACCCTCAAGACGGAATTCAATTCCGTGCTGCTGAACCGATACGTCGGCGGCCAATACCACGGAATGGGACACCACTCCGACAATGAGCCGGAACTGGGACCACAGCCGGTGATCGCAATGCTCACCTTCGGCGAAGGCCGATTCCTCGAATTCAAGCCCAAGAACTGGCTGATCTCAAAGCACCCTGCCGCCAAGCCAACGCGAGTCGAAACGCCGGCCGGAAGCCTGCTGGTGATGCGCGGTCTCACGCAAAAGAACTGGACCCATGGCATCCCCAAGGTCCGGTGGGGTGGTGATCGAATCACTCTGACTTTCAGAACGATCCTCTGAAGGAAAAACAATGGAAATCACGACAAAAGCTCCGCAGCTTACCGGCTGCGGAGCACTCGACGTTCTACTTGAACGATTCAAATACAGAAACATCAGAATCAGTGGGCGAACGTATCGCGGAGCCTATGAGCTGCGAACTGACTCCAGACTCACTGAAAGGCTCCCGAAAGCACTTGAGAAATCCGGATGGAAAGCTGGTAAATACGCCTTGACGGGAGGGCCTCGACCGGATGCAGACAACAACACCTATTGGCCTGTGGAATTCAATTTCACTCACGAGCAATACGGCGCAATCCGCATCAATGGCATCATTCTGCATCTCAAGACCGACAATATCTTCAAGCCTGAAATCATTCGGGATTACTCGCAAACAGTGATCTTCAGGCCGAAAAAGCAAAAGTCCTGAAAAGGGATGCGCTTGAGAAATTCAAGCAAGGGAAAGGAAAATGCGTCTCTTCAACATGCTTCGTAAGCTTGCGGGCTCGTCTGTGATTATCCTGATAGCCTGCGCCAGCTATGCAGTGCCGGCCAGAACGGAAACGGGACAAATTCAGCACGAAGCAGACGCTCCCAAATAATAAAGGATCAAAAATGTCGCGAATCATCGCCATGCACAGCAATGGAGTTTTCTGGGCAGCAAGACTTGTCTACGATCGCACCAACGTCATGGAATTGCTCAATCAGAAGTTTGCCCTCCCGCATGCAGCAAAATGCCTGATCTCCTCAGGAGACATGCTCGCTTTGACGAGTGAAAGTCCGATGCGGTCAAGCAATGCTGCAAGAGCGCGAATGATTCCAGACTTTGCCGGCGTGATTGCGTTCATGCGCGAAACCAATGCACACACCCTCTCAATCCATGACCAGCATGGCGCCGTCATGGATATGATCGGCGACTGGATGATGGAATGCGATAAAGGTGAAGACCTGTTTGTCGAAAACATCTCTGAAGACAGAACATGGCATCATATTCTGGATAGCTACGCGATCAGCAAAACAGCAATGGCCGCCTGACCCTTCGTTCTCATAAAAGTCAAAGATCAATCATGTCCAAGAAAGCAAAATCCAAGCCTGAACTGAACAGGATGGCAGGAACGTGCGTGTTATCGCAGTTCTTCGCAGATCGCGCATTCGATGAAGGCATCAATGTGCCAGAAGGCGTGACTCTGCGCTATGAAAAGATCAATTCATATACGTATAAGCTATATGCCACTCACCCGATAATTGATTTTTACGGGGCAGTCGGTTTCTGGACGCAATACGAACTTCCGGGCACAAGTGCACATCCCCGGTTTGAAGACAGGGTTATCGCCGATATCGGAATGACTCCGGTCCAAACCTTGAGAAATTTCGTCAATGGCACCAAGCAGACACTGCGCAATTATAAGAACATTGCGAGAATCGATCGGACATTCAAGTTTACGGATGCCCATGAAGCCATGGCGGCCGATCTTGTCAGCAGCCTCGATTATGACGAGATGGGAAATCCAGCCAAAGCTGTCGGCTTCGATCTTGTCTTTCTGCGCAGAGCTGAAGAAGTCGGCGTTTCCCAAGATGAACTCGAAAACACTTTTGCAGAAGTCTTCGAAAATCTGCGACAGCAGGAAAATCAGATTGGCGGATACTCGCCTTACATTCCAACTGCTCGCTCCGAAATCGAGCCCATGGTTCGACAGGTGATTTCAAATTCAACAGCCTCAGAGTTGGAATCAAAGCTCAACCGCCGTTACAGAAACTTGAATACGACTCAAAATCCAATCCTCAAGAAACTTCCACCCTTTGCCTGCTGCATCTGGGGATTGAAGCCACTGACAACAGATATAATGATAGGAAATTGGAACTATCTCTCAAGCCATACGCCAACTTTGATTTCAACGGTAAATATTTCGGAATCCGTGCGCGTTGCATTCAAAGGCAAGCCTGTAAACGATATCGTTGACAGGGCTGTTTTCGGAGAAAGTCAGAAGATCATTCATGTTGCTCAATTAAAGAATGGCAAGACGACAATTACAATGACACCGGAAACAAAGCCGTTTGAAAGCAAATTCAAAAGGGCCGCCTGATAAATTCCGGTCCAATTTACAAGTGGAAAATCAGCGTTGCTAGATCAGTTCATCAAAAGAGAAAATCTCATCACGAGATATACCCGCGGCGAATGCATGATCATGGCCGTTGCACTTTCAAGAAAACACAACGCTGAGATCGTAGGCATATTTGATGATGTCTGGACAAATATTCCGCGTCATCTGGGAATACGCCATGAAGATGGTGCATTTGGAGATGCAAGGGGGCTGAAACTCAGCGAGTCCGAATTTCTCGATGGCTATCCGCAAAACAATACCAAGATTCAAACAATGACAACGGAAGAAGTCATGAAAATCTGGGGAAAACGAGTGGAATCATGGGATGTTGACTCAGAGATTCTAGGATTCCTGGATCTTTAAGGGCTAATTTATGTCCAAATAAATAAAGATTCATTCAAGAGAATGGAAAAAATCATACTCAAGAAAAGGCATTGATATGTTCGGAAATCTTCTCAAGTCGGCTGCTGCAATCGCAGTCAGCCCGGTTGCAGTTGCAGCTGATGTAATCACTGGAGGGGGCATCGCTACCGACCGCGATGAACCCTACACCATCAGCGCAGTCAAGGCGACCGTCAACAACATCGGCAAGGCAATCGACAGTCTCAGTGAAGACTGATCGACCAGTCATACTGCAAGGGAAAAATCATCATGGACATCAATCAGATCGCAAAGCGGGTTGCCGAGGAAATCGCCAACAAGCACAAGTTCAAGGTCAATTTCATGCCAGAGCCAGAGAGCATCTTGCTCCGAGGCGAAGGACGTGGATATTTCAATCTGCAGATCGAAGAAAATCATGGCGTCTTTGCCATGATCATCAAGACAGCTCACATCAGCGTCCATGTCGAGCGCAATGAAGCGGAAAACTCCGAAAAGGAAGGCCGTTACTGGGTCAATATCTCGCTTTCATACGAGCATACAAACGGCGGGACCAACGGTTATACCGTGGGACAAATGTGGCTCAACGAAAACTACGAGATTTTCGAGAGCCGAATCTGAAAAATCAAGGAGAATTGAATGCCAAAATATCAGGTAAAGATTCTCCTCGAAGACAGTCAGAGCGGAACAGACAAGGACATTGGCAACGTCCTTGTCCCAGGCGATATCGACGAGAGCATTGCCAGCGAAGTCGTCAGCGGCCGAGCAATGCTAAACAACCCTATCAGCATCAGGATCCTTGAATCGATGGGATTCAATGTCTGGCAGCTGAGATTCGAAATGGATCAATGGCCCGAAGAAACAGGCCAAGTATCGATAAAAGAATATGCCGGCGCCACAGAAATCGTCCTTCCAGAAAACCATCCGGCAATTGGAAAAGTAGCCGTCAAAGAAGATGAGATAGAAGAAAACAATCTCATCTATTTCACCCGCAGACAAGTCGTCATAAGGATATCGGAAAATCTCAGGTGGGAAGCAAGTCCGCTTGCGGCAAAAGCAGACGGCCCCCAAAAGCCGAAAGGCTATTATGCCTTCCATAATGCAGACAGATTTGTCATGGATGGCTTGCCAAATGCCATGCTGGTAAGATTGCGGGAAAAGCTTGAAGATGGCCCCATACCGCTTGAAGAAGTAATCGAAATACCATTCCTTGCTGACATGAATATCGATATAATCGATATCGTGACAAAGCAGGCGTGGAATGAAAAAGAATACACTCTCATTCTTACGAGAATCAGAGACAGATCAGTTTCCTGAGAGGAAAAATCAATGAACTATCACGCCTACGATAATCACCGAAGTAGCATCTACTTTGGAGATTATCATGATCAAGAACTACACGTTTCCGTTCAACGCCATCAACGCTGACGGCACGAACATCATCATCAATACCCTTGACGAACTGAAAGCGTTCAACCTGAACGTCTGCGGCCAGTGGGGCTGGAAGGGCTGGAGCGACAGTCGTTACAGCTATCACTGGGCAAACAGCCGTCTCAACGCTGACGACAACATCGTTGAATGGCGTTCTCACACCGTTAAGGTGATCAATACCTGGATCGTCCGCGATTTCTTCGGAAAGCCGGTCAAGTTTGCGGAAATCACCGAAGACCTTCGTGGTGGCCGGTGGGAATCCTACAACCGGAGCATGAAGAAGGTTCGTGACATCGCGGAAAAGGGTCTCCCGATCCCACGCACCGGTTGCCGCAAGGCCGGCTGGAAACAGAACGCTCCGGCCAAGAAGAACAGCGGCAAGGGCCACCGTCGTCGTAATGTCGCCAAGGCAATCTACGAATCCGCCCTCTACGAGATCCCCAACAAGCTGGGAAATCGCATCGAGCGATGGTAAGATAAAAATCCGGCTCTGGCATCAAAACCAGGGCCGGATTTGCTTTTCAAGGAAGGAGGATGCGCCATGATCAAGAACAAGACCTACAAGACACCGCGGCGCAATCCGATGGCAAGTCTCCTTTCGCACGGTGCAGCGCAAATGAAGGTTGTCCCAAACCGAAAGCTGAAGGAAGCAAGGCGACGCAAACCAAAACACGTCAAGCCATGGAGCTGAAGGCAATGAAAACCAAGGCCGATCCCATCGTGTGGAGAGGGTGCAGGCTCACCCATGCCCTCATGATGGAGGGGCGATCACAGCATATGAAAGACACACTGTTTCGGCTATGGAGCTGGAGCGATAGACCGCAAGCTTCTTCAGGATTTACATACAAGGATGGCACCGAGGTCATGTTGCTGGCAAAGCAGATGCCAAGGCCAGACCATGTCGGATTGATCGATCGTAATGATCCCAATATGCCCTATGAAGTGCAGGTTACAGCTCAAGTGTCAGATTGCAGCGTCAATCCGACCTGGCGAATGACAAGCAGAGAAATGTTTATCTCTCGGCTTCCAGATGCGTTGATCATTCAAAAGATGAGTGCAATCGAGTCCGGCAAAGAAGTCAAGATCAGCGATTTCATCGATGCCTTCTTTGTGAAGGATTTTCGCATCGCTTCAATTGTGCGAACCGTAGCTCCAAGAACAGACGCAATTACTCTTATCTTCACTCCGGAAGAACCCCATCAGGAATTGAAGCGACCATTCTGGGTGCCATACTAAAGGAAAAAGAATGATCGGAGTCTGGCTGCGGTGCGATCTGCGACTGATTGACAATCCGGCAGTATATGCAGCCGTCGAAGAATCAAAGCAGACAGGCGTAGAACTCATATTCGTCCATGATCGTAAGAGCACGCTTGGATCCATCCCAATGCATCAGGCAAGGATTACCCACGAATCCAAAGTTCTGGAAAATCTTGAATGCCAAATTCGCGAGTCAGGCAACAAGCTGATCAAAGCTACCGATAATAATGATATCGTCAAAATCTGCGCAAATGCCGGCATAACCAGCATTCACTCCCTTCAGGAATGGGGAGATGCCGAGTCCTATCAATGCGAAAAGCAAATCAAGCGTGACCTCAGATCGCTGAATGTGCGAATCACGGATCATGCGCATAATGGTATCCTGAGAGGAAACGCCTACCAGTCCTATGAAAGACAAACGGATCCAGCCAGGCGAGCACAAATGCTGCCCTACTGGGTTGGCATCCCGGATATAACAGGACTCAAAAATCCCGATAGCCTAGTAAAGCTCGAGCAATTTCTCGATAACAATCTGCCGCGCGGACGCTACGCCATGGACAACTGGCGGGCCGATATTGGAGGAGATGTCAGTAGCAGGCTGTCCTTTGATCTGGCGTGCGGGGCAATTGCTCCCGAACGCGTGATGTATGAAATCCAGAAACGCGAAAAGACGTATGCAGAACGCGGCCGGCAAATGCCAAAATCATTTGTCCAGTTCAGAGCGCGGCTGGGATGGCGCCATAACTTCATCCAGAGCTACGAAAGCAATCTGGAAGCCTATCCTGATCCGCGGGACCAAAAATCATGGCAGACTGAACACGCAAGCTTTACCAAAACAATCGATAACTATGCAGCAATGCCATGGGCAGGGCTGCCTTATGATATCAGGCTCAATCGCTGGATTGAAGGAACAACAGGTATCCCTTTCATCGATGCTACGATGAAGGCTCTGCATCAAACCGGATGGATTACCTTCCGGCAGCGTCAGACAACGGTATCGTTTGCAATTGATCTGCTAGATATCGACTGGCGAGACGTGTTGGTTGAAACAGGCAAGCTGTTCGGTGATTACACGCCCGGGATTCACAATCCACAGCTTTCTCTGCAGGCAGGTGTTGCCATTCCTGAAAGAGGTCCGAGAATCGTCAATCCACTCAAGCAGGCTTTCGAACTCGATCCCAATGGAGATTACGTGCGCAAATGGCTTCCAGAATTGACTGGCCTGCCCAATGCACTGGTGCATACCCCATGGAAGGGATCGGCGCCGGCTCCGATTATCAATGTCGAGCAAGCCATGAAAGCTGCGCGGCAAATATGGCCAATCAAACATGGTCTTGAACAGCCAAGACAGGTCAAAAAAGAAGAACCGGCGCAAAGAAGCCTGTTCTAGGGACATCTGAAAAAATGTTCTGAATTTCAGGATATCAAGGAAAAATCATGGGACATCGCAATCACATCAAGACCGGCAAGTTTCGGTGGACTGCTTATTGGCGGATGTGGTCAATCGTTCTGCTGGAGTCCTCAAACGATGGAAGTGCCATCGTTGAAATGGACATCTCGGGTCCGGATGAGGATATCGATAAAATTCGTAGCCTGAATGTGCGGATGCACCAGACATCTCCCATGCGAGGGGATAAAACAGTCGATCAACTTCCGGCCGAATGGGCCCACAAGATTGCGGATCAGATGGGAGAAAAGACAGCCTCCTTCATTCAGAACAATGAGCCGGCAGAAATCCTGGCAATGATCGACTTCAACAAGTTCCGAATGAAGGACAATGGAGGCGCTTCCCTTTACGACATCGTAAAGGATGAATGTGCCCATCTTCTGCCCAAACGATAACAGAAAGGCGTCAGCATGTCACACATCGTCATATGCCGACTTACTGATGCCTTGATCAAGAAATCGAGCGGCAAGACTTACGATGATATCATGGCCGCACTGAAAAGCATCGCGCTGCAGTGGAGCCAGGATCCCGACGAGGTTGCATCAGAAATGATAAGTCGCAGCGATGGAGCTGAAATTCAGTTCTATGGCGAATATCACTACAACAAGCTCAAAATCACTGCCAGGATCGATATGCAGGCTAGTTACCTGATGATGGCTCATCAAGTCTATATTTATGAAGCGCCGGAAATATTAAAACAAAAAGTTATCTCAAAAGATGCAAAGGTAACAGACTTTGTCTCTGACCTTTATGAAGGCAGAAATTT
>Ga0100380_10006142_pt1 | contig 12285 bp, 9 predicted proteins | sample CryGeymeta201504_FD_80417 | JGI IMG/M metagenome (GOLD analysis project Ga0100380, IMG submission 80417) | Groundwater microbial communities from Crystal Geyser aquifers in Utah, USA - Crystal Geyser metaG 2015-04 | ecosystem: Environmental > Aquatic > Deep subsurface > Groundwater | place: USA... | reverse complement strand
TTCTATTATTGTTTCTCTCATACTGTTTGTTGCATTAACTAGTAATTTAATTTCGCCGCTGGCGGAGATGCCGTTCACTTCATAGTAATTCCCTTTGGAAATATTTTCTATCATTTTGGTCGCTTTAGTGATGGGCCCGCTTATAAATTTAGAAACTAAAATACTAATGAGAATTAGAAAAGGAATTAATAAAAGTCTAAAATAAAATATGTATTTATTTTTTTCATCAATGGTAGCTTGAATATAACTTAATTTATGATCGGCCTGAATAACAGCAACTACATTTCCATCATTATCAAAAATCGGAGCAATCCCGCTTATCCACACTCCATACTGATCGTTATAAATATCAGTGTGCATACTTTTTCTTGTAGTATAAACTTGTTGTAAATTATTTTTTACAGTATCATTTTTAAGTTTTAATGTATCACCGGCAAAAGGTATGTCGTTTGTCATTACTCCAAAAATTGCTTTATTACTATCAATTAAAGATAGTGTATAAATTTCTTCAGATAAATTTAGATTTTGTTTAATAGTTTTTAATGAATTTCGAAGACTTAAATAGTGAGGATCTTTATAAATATTTTTAGTATCTGAGAAATCTACCATTTTAAAATATTCTCCATCAATTGAAGTAGAAATGGATGAGGCTAAAGTTTGCAGAGTTTTCCCCTCAAGTCTGGTATACTCTTTTATGATTCCTTTTTTTATAATAAACAGTACTATTTCTAAAACAATGTTTGTTACAATAAAAACTAATAACGCTATTTTAATCCAAATTTTCATGATGCACAAAAGTACTTAAACATTTAACATTTAAGATATTAAATTATTCCTTTTTTTATGCCATATTAGAGACAATAATAAATTTTTCAGATAATCAGAAAAACAAACTGTGTTTTGACAAAGAGATAAGATGTTTAATCTCATTACAATTAGTTTTTATGATAAAGTTCTATTTCTAATAATTCACAAATAATGTGTGCTACAGTAATATGGCCTTCTTGAATGCGTTGTGTGTTGTGTGATGGAATTTTAATAGCAATATCAACTTGGTTTAAAAGTTTACCGCCGGTTCCTCCTAAAAATCCCAATACTTTTAAGTTTTTTTCTTTTGCTTTTTTTACAGCGTTAATAATGTTAGGTGAGTTACCGCTTGTTGAAATTGCCAATAACACATCCCCTTTTTTTCCTAAACCCTCTACATTGCGGGCAATTACATTTTCAAAACCAATATCGTTACCGCCTGCAGTTAAATTGGAGGAATCAGTTGTTAATGCAATTGCAGCTAAAGGAGGTCTATTAATTTTATGATTAAGTCTAATCATTAGTTCAGTTGCAATATGTTGACAGTCAGCAGCACTTCCTCCATTGCCACACAATAAAATTTTATTACCATTTTTATATGCTTTTATTAATAGATCAACTGCAGAGTTAATATTATCCATACATTCGTTTTGAATATTAACTTTTGTCTCAGCACTTTCAGCAAGTGAATCAAATATAAATTTTTTTCTATCCATTTTGATTTTTAAATATAAGGTCTAAACTGTAACCGGAATTTTGATGTGAACAGCAGAAGCAAAATCTCTTACAAGATCCCAATTGTTTTCATCTTCAAAAAAGTTACCGGTAACAATAATGTTTGCACCGCTATCCATTTTTTGTCTAACAGTTTTAGCACTAGTTATTCCGCCCCCAACAATAATTGGTACTGAACATTGACTAGCTACAGCTTTGATCATATTTTCAGGAACGGATATTAGAGCTCCGGACCCTGCTTCAAGATAAATTAGTTTCATTCCTAAATACTCTGCGGCTAGGGCAGTTGCTGCAGCAATCTCTGGTTTGTTCCTTGGTATAGGAGCAGTGCCACTCATATATTGAACGGTAGTAGTAGTTCCCGATTCAACTAAAATATACCCAGTAGAAATTGGTTCAATTTTTTTTGCTTTTATTATAGGCGCAGCAAGTACATGTGTGCCAATTAAATGCTCTGCATTTCTTCCGCTAACTACTGATAAATAAAGAATTGCATCGGCAATTTTACTTATTTGGTTTACTCCCCCAGGAAAAATAATTGCAGGTAGATTTGTAGAGATTTTTACTTGCTCAATAAATTCTTCAAACTTGCTATTAATCATTAAACTGCCACCGATCAAAAATCCGTCAACTCCGGATTTTTCACAATTTCTTATGAATAATGAAAGTTTTTCGCCATTGATTTTATCAGGGTCTATTAATATTAAATACACCCCGCCTTTGTTTTCAATAGTGTCCAGTAAATATTTATAAATGTTCATTTATTGCTTTTTACCACAAGAAAATAATATAATATATTAATTAAAATATAATACAATTAAATTTTGTTAGCTACTATTTTATATGTAAAATAGAATAAAAAATAGAAATTCTGAAATGTTTTTTAAAATTTACTTAATTTTAAATTAAAAGACTCTAAATATAAAATTGGAGAATAAATGAAGAAAATCACAGTTTATGAAAAACCAACCTGTACAACTTGTAGAAAAGTGTCAAAATATCTTGAAGAGAATGGTTTCGATTTTGAAAAGATAAATTACTATATAGAGCCTTTTTCTAAATCATTACTAAAAAAATTACTAAAAAAAATGAATATGAAACCAAATGATTTGCTTAGAAAAACGGAAAGTTTATATAAAGAACTGAATGTTAGCGATATGTCTGAAAATGAAATTCTGGAAACAATGTTAAGATATAATGATTTAATTCAGAGACCAATTATTGAATATGGAGATAAAGCAGTATTAGCCAGACCTCCTGAAATATTAGAAAAGTTTTTCATGAGTAATTAAATAGTCCCGGCTATAATATATCTACTTACTTTTACCGAAAAAAGACTGTCATTCACCGAATTAATTTTTTTATAGGCGTTATCTTTGCCTAAATTTATCTCGAAAGAAAAATTACTATTTGGAGCATAAAATGGAAATGAATGAAAACATACATAAAAAAAAGAAAATTGATCCAAGAGTTGTATTGGGTGTTGGGTTAGTTATAATTGGAGCTTTAATTCTTTTCAATAATATGTGTTTTATTGATTTTAATGTCTCCCGTGTCATATTTTCATTCCCTGCTATTATGACTATAATTGGTATACTAATACTAACTCACGGCAGCAATAAAATTTTCGGTTCAATTTTATTAGCCCTGGGCGTATTTTTTTTAATACCAAAAATTTTCCCTTGGGTTTATTATGGTAATAATATAACATTTCCTGTTTTGATAATAGCTTTTGGTATTTATATAATTATTAGAAGAAGATCTATACAAAGTGGCTCCGATTCTTTTACAACCGAAGGCGGGTTCAAAAAATATGATACTGATAGAATAGATGACATTTCAATTTTTGGCGGCGGACAGAAAATTATTGCCTCTAAAAATTTTAAAGGTGGCAATGTTACTTCCATTTTTGGCGGATCTGAGATTGATTTTACTAATTGCACATTATCCGAAAAAGATTCAATAATTGATATACTAGCTATCTTTGGCGGATCTACTTTAATTGTACCAAGCAATTGGAATGTAATTGTAGATGTCTTTACTCTTTTTGGTGGATTTTCTAACAAAGTACGAAGAGCTCCGGATACTAAAATAGATATGGATAAAACCCTAATTATTAAGGGTCTTGTTATTTTTGGCGGCGGCGAAGTTAAATCTTTTTAGCAACAATAATATTTAATTAAAATGTTGTCTAATCCAATTTTATCCAACTTTAAAAATTTTAGAATTTACCTCCTTTTTTGGTTAATCATAACAGCTCTCTATTTAAATATTCTTAATTTTGGTATTCAAGTTGATTTATATATTGCTGTAATTGATAGTTTAATTTTTAATTTGATTTTATGTGGATTGGGATTGAGTTTTTGGTATAGCGCCAGATTTATACCTTTAGACAAAAACAATTTATCAAAAATAATTCTAACGCATATTTTAGGGGGAGTACTACTCACAATACTTTGGCTATTTATTGGTTATAATATTATCAATAATTTTGTTCTTACTTCAGAAGATTATACTAAATTCTTTTATGAAACACTTTCCTGGCGATTTTTAATAGGCTTATTAATCTATTTTTTAATCATATCCTTCTATTATATTATCACTTATTATACCGGATTTCAAGAGAAATTAGTAACTGAAAACAAATTTAAAAATTTAGCAACCAAAGCAGAATTAAAAAGCCTTAAATTTCAAATAAATCCACATTTTATATTTAACAGTTTAAATTCATTAAGTGCATTAACTACTATTGATCCAAAAAAAGCAAAAGTAATGATCCAAAAACTTGCTGACTTTTTAAGGTTTACACTTTCTAACAACGAAATTCAAAAGAATAAACTTTATGATGAATTAAAAAACATAAAAATATATCTGGAGATTGAGAAAATAAGATTTGAGGACAAGCTTGAATATGTTGAAAAAATTAATGAGGAATGCAAACAGGTTTTGGTGCCCAATATGATTTTGCAACCATTAATTGAAAATGCAATTAAACATGCAGTTTATGAAACCTTAGAAAAAATAACATTAACTTTATCTTGTGAAAGAGAAAATGATTATTTGCACATCAAACTTACAAATAATTTTGATTCCGATTCTACTGCAAATAAAGGCCCCGGTATTGGCTTAAAGAACATTGGAGAAAGATTAAAATTATTATATAGAAGAGATAATTTATTTAAAATAAACAAAACACATGATACATTTAATGTCAGTATTTATATTCCTTTATTAGATGAATAATAATTGGTAAAAAATTATGAAACAAAAAATAAAAATCATCATTATTGATGATGAGAATTTGGCAAGAGAAATAACAAAAAATTATTTGTCTTCAAAAAAAGAATTGGAAATAATAGCTGAATGTTCAAATGGATTTGAAGCAATAAAAAAAATAAATGAATTAAATCCGGATATGATTTTGTTAGATATTCAAATGCCAAAGCTTAACGGATTTGAAGTTCTGGAATTATTAGAAGAACTTCCGGTAATTATTTTTACAACTGCTTATGATAATTATGCCATAAAAGCATTTGAAGTAAATGCAGCAGATTATCTTTTAAAACCATTTAGTGAAGAAAGATTTAATGAAGCATTAGGAAAAGCATTTACTCATTTAGCAGATAAAGAAAAACAAAAAGCTATTATTAAAAATCTTATTGAGCACAATGATGATGAAAGAGATTTTCTTGAAAGAGTTGTAATTAAAAAAGGCAAGAAAGTTTCAATAATTCCATCTGAACAAATAAAGTGGTTAGAAGCTCAGGATGACTATGTAATGATACACACTGACAAAGAAAAATATTTAAAGAATAAAACAATGAAATATTTTGAACAGCATCTTGATCCTAATATGTTTATAAGGGTTCATCGCTCTCATTTGATAAGCATTGACTATATACAACATCTCGAACAAAATGAAAAAGATTCTTATAAAGTAATATTAAAGAATGACCAGCATTTACCTGTAAGTAAAACAGGTTTGGTAAAACTTAAAAATATTCTTTAAGCAAAAAATAGAACGCGGTTTACACTGATTTACAAATATTGATTTCGTAATCATCCGTTTAATCTGTGTAATCCGTGTCCTATAAAAATTCTACTTAATTTCCTTAAAATTATTAAAGATAGAAAATTCAGATTTATTAAGTTTGTAAACAAAATTTTTCACATCATTATTATAAATAGAATTATATTCTTCAAAAACTTTATACGCAGCATTTTTAATTTTCTCAAATAATACCAGTGCATTTTGTGAGGGCAATCCGGAAGTATGATAATTTGTATAACTTAAATCACCCAAATCACTCATTAAAATACCGCTGTTGTCCCAGTATCCTGTTCTTGAAGTATCAGGAACAAATTTATTGCTAAGCGAGGTTAACTTTTCTTTTAGTTTATCTGCATCCTTAATCATATCTTTAAATTTGGTGCTGTCAATATCATTTGATAAAGCTTTAAAAGTTTTAATGGATTTTAAAGTCTTGCCAATTTGTTTATATGCATCAGTAATATTTTCAGTTAATTCACCAATTTTCCTATAGAAAGAATAATTTTCCTTGGCAATAGTTTCATCAAAACTAAATCTTGGATCAGGTTTTACTTCAAATGTTGATGACATAATTTGATCACCAGCTGTTATATGTACAATATATTTTCCTGGTAAAACTCTTAATCCGCCTCTGTCTTCACCAGGTTTATCTTTTCTGTATGGTGATTTAAAAGCTTTCTCTCTGAGATCCCAATTTATTCTATTAATGCCGTCTTTCATTGTTCCTTTATAAGTACGAATTAAAGTTGAATCTGATTTCATAATTTTAATAATAGCTTTTTCTTCTTTTGGGGTATCTATTAATTTTTTTAAGCTGTCTGGCAGATTTATATTAAATGTAAAATAAGCACCGTACATTCTGTTCTTGCCCATAAAAGCTGTTGAACCGGCTCCATAAGTAGGGGGTTCGCCGTTATCATAAAATCTATACAGATATGCATTATTGACTTTAAATAGATAAGGTTTTTTCTCTATCAATTTTTTACTTAATTCTCTGAACGGAGTGATATCATCAATAATATAAACACCTCTTCCGTATGTTCCGATTACTAAATCATTTTCTCTTTCCTGAATCTTTAATCCAAGAACCGGAACAGTAGGTAATCCGTTTGTCCATTTTGTCCAATTGTTTCCACTGTCAATTGTATAATACAAACCGAACTCAGTACCGAGGAATAATAAATTTTTATCAACAGGATCTTCAACAATTGTTCTTGCAAATCCATCAATATTATCTTTTGCTAAATTTTTCCAGGACTTACCGTAATCGTGAGTAACAAATATATATTTACTCCAATTATTTCTTCTGTAATCATTTGCAATTACATAAGCTGTAGCAGCATTGTGTTTAGATGCTTTCACTCTGGGTATCCAGGAAAATTTTGGCATCATTTCTTCTTCTATTAAATATTTTGAAACATTGGTCCAGGTTTTTCCACCGTCCGATGTTACCTGAATATTTCCATCATCTGTACCAACCCATATAACTCCATGCTTTACTCTACTTGGCGAAATAGAAATAATTGTTGTAAAATTTTCTGCTCCGGTTACATCTCGACTTAACCCTCCGCTTTCAGATTGTTTTTGTTTTTCAGGGTCATTTGTTGTTAGATCAGGACTAATAATTGTCCAGGTTAATCCTTTGTCGGTACTTTTGTGTAAGAACTGACTTCCGTAATAAATTGTACTTGCATCAAAAGGATCAATTGCCAATGCAGCATTCCAATTATATCTGTCTTTTACATCAGAAATAGTTGGTTTTATTGTTCTTTGGTCTTTTGTATCAAGGTTATAATAACCAAGCCATCCTTCCTGAGACATTGAATAACCTGCATTAAAATTATCAGGGTCCGGTCTTGTGTCAAATCCATCGCCACCGCCTAAATTTTGCCAATGAAAATTATAAATACTTCCCCCTGAAAATGATGTATTGGGTCCTCTCCAGGAACCGTTATCCTGCAGACCTCCATAAACATGATAAGGAATTGCATTATCCACAGCAATGTGATAAAATTGAGAAAGTGGAAGATTAGTTACAAATCTCCAGGACTGTCCTCTATCGTGACTGATTGCAATACCGCCGTCATTTCCGGCAATTATATATTCGCCGTTTGGGTGCATCCAAAATGCATGATTATCTACATGAATATTTCCCTGAATTCTTTTAAAAGATTTTCCGCCGTCTTCAGAAGCTCTCAAATTATATTCAATTCTATAAACTATATTTTCATTTACAGGATTAACTGCAATTCTTCCAAAATAAAATGGTCTTGGGTTTACATCTTTATCTCTATTTACTGTTTTCCATTTATAACCGCCGTCATCAGATCTTAAAATAACACTCTTCTTGGCTTCAACAAGTGCATAAACTACATTGGTTCTGCCCGGAGCAATTGCTAAACCAACCTTACCAAGTTCACCTTCAGGAAAACCATCTTTGCTTGTAAGTTGTTTCCAATGCTCACCACCGTCAATGGTCATATAAACACCACTTCCGGATCCGCCGGATTTAAAAAACCATGGCCATCTGTGATGCTGCCACATTGAAACGATAATTTTATTTGGATTGGTAGGATCCATTACCATATCACCAACTCCTGTTTCATCATTTACATATAAAATATTTTTCCAGGTTTTACCGCCGTCTGTGGTTTTGTAAAGACCTCTTTCTTTTGTCGCCCCCCAGTTTGTTCCAAGTGCGCCAACATAAGCAACATCAGGACTATTTGGGTCCAACAAAATTTTTGAAATTGTTTCTGTCTTTTTTAATCCCAGATCAATCCAGGTTTTTCCACCGTCTAATGTTTTATAAACACCTCTTCCAACTCCTGCAGAATTTCTTATATTTGATTCGCCAGTACCTATCCAAACAATTGATGGATTGGCCTGATAAATTGCTACAGCTCCTATAGAAGATGCCGGTTCTTTATCAAATATCGGTTCCCATGTAGTGCCTGCATCGTTAGATTTCCAGACTCCGCCTGTTGCTGAGCCTACATAAATAATACTGGGGTTTGAAACAACAGCATCAACAGAAGCAATTCTTCCGCTCATTCCGGCAGGACCAATACTGCGCGCAGATATTCCTTTGAATAAAGAAGTATCAATCTGTGCAAAAGATATGGTTGTAAAGAAAATAATTGATATAAAAAGAATTGACTTAAAATGTTTTAAAAACATAACAATCTCCTAAAAATAATTTTGCTTTCAAAAAATTGAAACAGAAAAGTATAACAGAATTAATGTAAAACAATATTTTTGAATTTCAAAAAAATATAATAACCATTCATCAAGTTTTTTTAATTAGATAATTCAACAATATTCATTTGAAAATTAGTCCTACAAAAGATATATTTATAAACCAATTATCTTAAAGGCAATTTTATGGCGTTAGACAAAGACCTTCAATCCATTCAGGAAGCGCGAGACCTGGCAAAAACAGCAAAAGAAGCACAATCGGAATTCAAACATTTTAACCAGGAACAAGTTGATAAAGTTATTAAAGCTATGGCTGAAGCCGGTTATGCTGCTGCAGAAAAACTTGCACAAATGGCAGTTGAAGAAAGCGGTTTTGGAAAAGTTAAAGATAAGATAATTAAAAATCAGTTCGGAACTAAGAATGTTTATGACTCTATTAAAGATTTAAAAACAGTAGGGGTAATTGGTGTTGAAGCTAACGGAAAAATAGTAAAAATTGCTGTACCGATGGGTGTGGTTTGTGCTTTGGTTCCTTCAACTAATCCTACTTCAACTGCAATGTACAAAGCTATAATCTCTTTAAAAGCAAGAAATGCAATTGTTGTCAGTCCTCATCCAAGTACCGCAAATTGTACGGCAGAATCTCTAAGAATACTTTCAGAGGCTGCAGAAAATGCAGGTGCCCCAAAGGGATTAATTCAATGCATTACTAATCCTTCAATTGAAGGCACAAAAGAATTAATGAAAGATAAAAACATTGCTGTAATTTTGGCAACAGGCGGAACACCAATGGTTAAATCCGCTTACAGTTCCGGCAAACCGGCATATGGTGTGGGTCCCGGAAATGTACCTGCATTTATAGAGAAAACAGCAAATGTAAAAAAAGCAGTTGCCGATATAATTTATGGAACTACTTTTGATAACGGAACTCTATGTTCATCAGAACAGGCAATGATTGTTGACAGACCATTGGAAGAAAAAGCAATTGAAGAAGCAAAAGCATTAGGTGCATATTTTGTAAATGAAGAAGAAAAACAAAAATTAGAAAAATCAATTCATACAAATTTTAGAATTAATGCTGAGATTGTAGGTAAACCTGCAAAATTTATTGCAGAGTATGCAGGCTTTGATGTTCCGGATAATACAAGCGTTTTAATTGCAAGATGTTCTGCCGTTGGTAAAGCAGAACCTCTATCAATGGAAAAGCTCTCACCTATGCTTGCATTTTACACAGTTGACGGCTGGCTTGAGGGTTGTCATAAATCTATCGAGTTACTTAACTTTGGCGGTATCGGACATACAATGGTTATTCACTCAAACGATGAAGATATAATAATGAAATTTGCTTTAGAAAAACCTGCTTTCAGAATTTTGGTTAACACTCCTTCATCCATTGGCGCGATTGGTTACACAACTGCTTTGAATCCATCTATGACATTGGGACCCGGAACAATTGGTGGTTCAATAATTTCAGATAATGTTTCTGCTGAGCATTTAATTAATATTAAAAAACTTGCATTTGAAACAAATCCTGTAAACAAAGGACAAAGTCTTTCTGCATTTGGCGGAAAAGTAGTACAAAATGTTTCAGCTTCAAGCTCTTCTTTTATGAAAGACATTGAAGAAAGATTAAGAGCAAGAGCAGGAAATCTTCCTTTAGAAAAATCATTTGCTGAAAGCAAACCAAAACAGGTTGAGTCTATAAAATCTGATGGTAAGAAATCTGTTACATTTGGTGCCGGTATTAGCGAGGAAGAAATAAAGAAAATTATTAGTGAGTTTAAAAGATAATAATCTGAATACATTTTGATCTTAAGGTGGGGTGTATGAAAAAATTACTTTTTACTTTTCTTTTAATTTGTTGCAATACATTTTCAATATTTGCTTTATCCAATCATTTAGCTCAAGTAGATTCAATAGAACAAACAAAAGTTGTAAAGAAAACAAATTTGATTTATGGTGAAGTAGGTGGGAATGGTCTATTACTATCCATTAATTATGAAAGATATCTCATTGATAATTTATAAGGCTGTCACGGTACGACCGTGACAGCCAAATATAATAAAGGGACATGCTCTCAAACCCTAAATTTTAAACCAATCTTCAACTTTTATATTTTCACTTTTTATGTGATAATACTCATTTGTCTCATTTGAGTATTTATAATCTTTTTTCCACTCTTCAATGTTTTCAACTATTTCTTTGATTGAATTAATTATAAAATATAATTCATCGTTTGTCATTGTGGGGTGTAGCGACATTCTAACCCAGCCAGGTTTTTCTGAAAGATCGCCATGGTTAATTTTTTCTGTAATATGTTTAGACTGGCAGAGAGTAACATGAAGCAGATAATGACCGTATGTGCCTGCACAGGAACAACCGCCTCTTACTTGCACGCCGAATCTGTCATTCAATAATTTTACAATTAAATTGTAATGAATTTTATCAACATAAAAAGAAATTGCACCAAGTCTCTTTTTCAAATTACCGGCAAGAATATGAAGTCCTTTTATTTTTGGTAATTCTTCAAAAACTATTTCTAAAAGTTTGTCTTCTCTTTTTAAAATATTTTCAACGCCCATTTCCTCTTTTAATTTAATAGCAAGAGCAGCTTTTATTGTTTGAAGAAATGCAGGTGTTCCACCGTCTTCCCTTGCTTCAATATTATCAACAAATTTATGTCCTCCCCAGGGATTAGTCCAATCAACTGTTCCTCCGCCCGGTTGGTCGGGGACAATATTGTGATAAAGGTGGGAATCAAAAACTAAAACTCCTGATGTTCCGGGTCCACCTAAAAATTTGTGGGGTGAGAAAAATATAGCATCCAATTTCATTTCAGGATCTTCGGGATGCATATCAATTTTCATATATGGTGCGGCGCAGGCAAAATCTATAAAACACAATCCTCCGTTTTTATGCATAATTTTTGCAAGTTCAAAATAAGGAGGTATTACCCCCGTAACATTTGAAGCAGCAGTAAATGCACCTATTTTAAGTACTCTGTTTTCATATTTTTTTAAATGATCCTTTAAGTTTTCTATATCAACTTGTCCTTCTCTTGTTGGTTCAATTACTTCAACATCTGCGAGTGATTCTAGCCAGGAAGTCTGATTGGAATGATGTTCCATATGTGTAATAAAAACAACAGGCTTTTGTTTGTCTGGTAACTTTACAAATTTTCCTATTTGCTCGGGAACTCTTAATCCCAATATCCTTTGAAATTTATTAACAACTCCCGTCATACCTGAACCGGCAGTAATAATTACATCAGTTTTACTTGCATTAACATGATCTTTAATTATTTTATGTGCTTTATGATATGCATGAGTCATTGTTGTACCGGTCACACTTGATTCTGAATGAGTGTTGCCAACATATGGACCGAATATATTTAAAAGTTTTTGTTCAATTGGTTTATACAATCTCCCGCTTGCTATCCAATCGGCATAAAGAATTTTCTTTTTACCATACGGTGTTTGGAAAACCTGATTATA
>Ga0100380_10006135_pt1 | contig 12294 bp, 16 predicted proteins | sample CryGeymeta201504_FD_80417 | JGI IMG/M metagenome (GOLD analysis project Ga0100380, IMG submission 80417) | Groundwater microbial communities from Crystal Geyser aquifers in Utah, USA - Crystal Geyser metaG 2015-04 | ecosystem: Environmental > Aquatic > Deep subsurface > Groundwater | place... | reverse complement strand
GTTCGTCGGGAAGCGGGCATCGCGACAGGCGCCGTCGGCTTGATCACCGAGCCCGCGCAGGCCGGGCGGATCGTTTCGACGGGCATGGCGGATGCCGTCATGATCGGAAGGGAATCCCTGCGGGATCCTTACTGGCCTCTCCATGCCGCCCGCAGCCTCGGGGTGGACATCCCCTGGCCTCCCCAATATGAACGGGCGAAGCCCATGTGATCGTCATTTCCGCAGGCGAGCCGGTGTTATGCGGTAACGAACTTGTCGACGTTCTTTCCGGAAACCATGCCGATGTAATCCGACTCCCGGGCATAGGCCTCGGAGGGGACGCTGAAAGTCCTTGTGCAGTTTCTCGTACCCCCAGTTGGCGCACATTTCCGAATGAACCATGTACTGGCTGATGGCGGTCAATTCATCCGACAACAGGGAGTTCAATGTTCCCAGGAGTTTTTCATTCCCTTATAGATTCAAATCAGTGCGTCCCACATGCCTTGCAGCCCCAATGCAAACCCCAGGACGGCGGGCGCGACGCCGAAGGAAACGATATCGGCCCCAAGAATCGATTGCCGCTTCAGACGGTGAGCCACGAACCCATCGAGAACGTCGCAGATAAGCGCGAGAGGGAGGAGGATAAAGACAGCCCAGGTGTAAGCGGCACGGGAATCGGTAACATGATTCAGACACAGAAAGATCGCGGCCATTCCGAAGCCGGCGTTTCCCAAGGTGATAAAGTCCGCCAGGACAAATGATCTGATCATGGACATCGATTTCCTGGATGGGTCCATCACACGATGATCGACTCCTTTCCGAAGGACGGAATTCGCCCCCCCGGGGAACCCCCTTACCAGAAGGAGGTGCAATTATGGCACGGAAATACATCGATTGCCGCGACCACCCCGGCGAGGTGAAATGCACCGTGGCGCTTTCGGCGGATTCCGAGGAGGAACTGATGGACGCCGTGATCCGGCACGCGAAAACGGTGCACAAGTACGAGATCACTCCCGAGTTCCAGGACATGATCCGGAAGGGGATGAAGGCGGGAAGCCCGCCCGCGTAACGCTTCAAGGACGGGGTACGCCGGGACACCGGAACCCCGGATCAGCGCCTGGTGAAAAAACGGGGGCCGCGGGCGAAAACCCGCAGCCCCCGTTTCGCGGCCCGCTGCCGCTACTTCCTCCGCGGGGTTCTCAAGCGGCCTTCGGCCACTTCTTCCCGACTTCCCCGAGCCCGGCTTTTTTGAGGTCTGCGGGGGTCATGACGATCCTGAACTCGACGTCGGCGTTGAAGGCGAGGAACCACGGCTCGGAAACCGCGGGGATCTTCGATGGATCGGCGAGATCGAAGATCAGGATCGCCCCTCTGTGCCCACCGTGCTCCGTGAAATAGACCGCCTCGGGCCTGGTCTCTTTCAGGATGCGGTCCAGTTGCTCGCCGACGGACCCGTCCCTGACGGCGGTGTTGAACGGCTCGTGAGGCATGGTCACGTTCATGAGCAATCGCATGCGGGAACCTCCCTTTCCGCCATGGCAGGCGCCTGGGATCCCAGCGCCGCCAAGGGTGACGGATCGTTGATGCTTCACCGGAGATCTGCCAGTGGCGCTATATCTAGTGAGATGTCACGGTCCGTGGGATGGTTCGGGTTCGGCGTGAAAAGGTGGTTTCGTGGAGACGCTCCCCTGCTATTTTCACGTTTGGGGAAACCCCGATGGGACCGGATCATCTCACAACGAAGGGAACTTGTTTCCGCTATGGGAGGTGGAAAATGTTTATCTCGATCAGCTGCAAGGAACTTGGGATGGTCTGTAATTTCGTTACAGAGGGGGAAACCGGAGAGATGGTCGTCGGATCGTTCATGCGCCATCTGCAAGCGAAACATACCGAAGACTGGTTCGAGATCGAGGAGACCTATCAGGCGGCCTGCTCGGTTGTTCGAGCGAAATCCGCTTGACCCCGGGAAACCGACGGTATGTCAGCCCGATCTCTCCCGGATGGATCGGATCGCTCGAGGGAAAGGAGAATCCCCCGTAGGAGGAGGATGGCAACAGCGTACGAAAGGTTTTGAGCCTTTACGTCTTCGCCCCGGACAGTGCCTGGAGGATCGTCCGGCAGAATGCCGGCAGGTCTTCCGGCTTCCGCGACGTGACCAGGTTGCCGTCCCGGACGACTTCCCGGTCCTCGTACCGGGCCCCGGCGTTCACCAGGTCGTCCTTGATGGCGAAGAAGCAGGTCGCCTTCCTGCCTCGCAACACGTCCGCCGAGACCAGCATCCACCCGCCATGGCAGATCGCCGCGACCACTTTCCCTCTCGCGAACACGCCGCGGACCAAGTCCACCATCGCCTTGTGGCGGCGCATCCGGTCGGGCGCGTAGCCGCCCGGTATGATCACCGCGTCGAAGTCGGCGGCGTTTACTTTCTCCGCCGTCGCGTCGGGAGTCACCGGGTACCCGTGTTTGGAGGAGTATCCGCTCGCGCCTCCCCCCACGATGGTCACTTTCGCCCCCGCCTCCCGGAAACGATAGACGGGATACCACAACTCGAGATCCTCGTAGAGATCCTCCGCCAGGACGGCAACGTGTTTCCCTTGCAGTTCCATCGTCCTCTCCGCTTCCCGGGGGCCGGTTATCCGGATCCCCCTGGCTCTACGTAATTGGAGGTGGTTTCCGGGCTTGTGGGACGAATTCCCGCGTTTTCCTTTTTCACCGCGCACACCTCCGCCCCGACCACCACCCCCAGAGCCAGCGAACCTTTCAGGAAATCCCTCCTGCTGCTCATCGTTCTCCTCCTTCACCGTGGACATGCGTTGGTGACGATTCGACACCCGGCCCCATTCCGATAAGGCTACCACTTGCCGCGGCGCACTGCACTGCAATCCGGGGGACTCTGCCAATTCGTGAGGAATAGCAAAAGGCCCTTACCATTTTCCTTGTTCCCTGCGACGATAGAATAGCAGTAGAAACGTGGAAACCTTTCCAAGGAGGGCCCTACAATGTCAATGCTTCACTCGAAAGCCGTTCTTGGCCCTCCGACATTGCAGAATCATCTGGTCATGGCGCCAATGACGCGCAGCCGTGCGACCGACAATATCCCCACCGCGCTCATGGTGGAATACTATGGGGCCATGGCGGGACTCATCATTACCGAGGGCGGATTACACCTACCTGGCGCAACGGCTCAACACCCTGGGGCTGCTGTATATCCACCACGTGGATCACTCGCCCGTGGGTGCGCCGCCGGCGCCCGATTCCATAAAAGCGGCATTTCGCAAACTGTTCAAGCGTGCGTTGATTCTTTCCCGGGAAAGCTGGTGGTGAATTGCGGATGGAAGTTCCGCTCAACCAAAGCCGTAGCGGGCGGGTTGAGACCGAGTCTTGCGGGCGTCGCGGTAACGCGAGGTCCGAAGCGTAGACAGGAGTCGTGCGGGGTGCGGAAAGTCCGCTTCGAAAGAATCAGCCGCGATGCCTGTTGGGGTTCCCTTGAAACAACTTGAACAGGAGGACACACCATGCCTGGCGAGTATTCCCGCATTGCGATTGTTACCGGCGCCACGTCCGGAATCGGCGAGGCCACCGCGAGAAAATTCGCAGCCGCCGGCTTCGGCGTGGTTGGAAACGGGCGCAACGCCGCGAAACTGGCTTCCATGGAAGAGGAGATCGGCTTCGCATTCCGTGGTGTCGCGGGGGATGCCTCTGATCACGCCGTCCTGGAGCGGCTCTTTGAAGCGGGGCAGGAGCGTTTCGGCAAACCGGCGGACATTGTCGTGGCGAACGCGGGGAGAGGCCTGGGGGGGTCGGTCAAGGACGCCGACCTGTCGGAATTCGACGACCTGCTCAAGATCAACGTTACCGGCACCCTCGCCTTGCTGCAAAAAGCCGCGCGGAGGATGGTGGACGGGCGGCAAAGCGCCTACCCGAAGACGGCGGCGGACATCGTGATCGTCGGGTCGGTGGTGGGGCGGAACATATCGCCGTTCAGTGCGGTGTATGGCGCCACCAAATTCGCCGTGCATGCCCTGGCCGAAGGGTTGCGACGGGAGTTGGGGCCGAAAGGAGTCCGCGTTTCGCTGGTCGAGCCCGGGATCGTGCTCAGCGGGTTTCAGGCGGTGGCAAGGTACGGCGACGAGATGCTGCAAAGCTTTCATGACAGATTCGGCCCGTTGTTGCTGGGGGATGACGTGGCAAGCGCGATCCACTACGTTGTCACCCGGCCGCCTCATGTTCATATCAGCGACATCGTCGTCCGCCCCACACGGCAGGATTACCCATGACACCCACCCTGGAGGTCAAATTCATCACATCCCGGGTCTGACGGATAGGCCGTCATGGAATAAAAGGGGATTTCGCTTCGACCGTAGCCCCTTTCCTTCGGTGGGAAAATTTTTTCCTCACTGGTGCAGAAAACGATCCGTCATGTGGGAAAAATTTGCCACAGGTTCCGACATCGGTTAGAGATTTAAAGGCAACTATTTAAAATGCCAAGGTTTTTGCGCCCGCTCTTTTGGCATTCCCTTTGCATCTTTCCAAGACATGAATTTTTACCCCATATATCGGCTTTGCCAATCCAACGGATCGTTCTCGCGGATCGGTTCCCTGTTGGAAACGGGCCAACAGTGGACCCTCCGGATCACTCCGCAACTTTTGAAACAGGCGGTGGTGCTTTTCGAGCAGGAACCTGGGGATAGGATCCTTCTCGGTCCCCGGAGCGTATCGATTCGGAGAGAGGGCTCTCCGTAGGAGAGGAGACAAGATGACGACCTTCAACGTATACAGTGTCGACAAGGTCCGTGAGAGGAAGGTGCAGGTGGGAACCGTCGTGGAGCGCAGGAGAACGGATCGTGGAAACAACATCGCCGGATTGTTGAAAATCGCCGCAAACCGGTTTAAGCTGTCGCCGGAAGAGAAGATCCATATCAATTTCGGGGGTATCCTCATCGAGTTCTGATGCAAGAGTTTCATGTCGTATGGGGAGGATGCGCGTGAAGAACTATACGGTTTATCGTTTCGATTACAACCGCCAGGTGAGGGAGCTGGTCGGGGAACTGATGGAACGTCGGAGAAAGGAGCGGCGGAATAACAACGAGGATCTCTTGAGGCTGGCGCAAAGATTATATTCGACGTCGTCGCTGGATTCGCACATCCTTATCAACCCCGAATGATGGCGGGGTTCCGCACGTTCGGCCTCCAGTGCCATAAATTCCTGTATCTTGTCCGGCTGCCGGAAAAACTGCGGTCCATGGGCGCATAGGATATTCTTCGTGGGGCGACCTGGAGGGAACCGATGAATCACGGGGGGATGGTCGACCGGACCATCCGACCGTACATCCTGGTTCTGACCCTGATCTTCGCCGCCTCTTTCCTGGCCGGGACGATCGCCCCCTCGTCGATCCGGCGGCAAATGGCCGAGATGTTCCAAGCGGTTGTGGGCAACTATCGAGGGCTTGCCGGGGGGACGCTCTTCTTCAATATCCTCGTCTCCAACGTGATGGCGTCGATCTTCGTGCTCGTCTCCGGCGTGATCGTGGGGATCATCCCGACCTTCGCCATCGGCTCCAATGGATTCGGCCTGGGTCTGCTGTATCGACAGGCGGCGGAGGTGTCCGGTTACTCGAAGGCGGCGCTGAAGATTCTGCCGTATGGGGTATTCGAGATACCGGCGCTTCTGATCGCGGCCTCCTACGGCCTGTGGCTTGGCGTGTTGGTCGTCCGGAGGATGCGGGGGAAGGAATCCACCTCCCTCGGATCCAACATGGGGCATGCCTTCCGGCGGTACTTCGCCGTCGTGTTCCCTCTCCTCGTCGTCGCGGCGGCGATCGAGACGGCCCTCATCCTCCGGCTGCCGTAGGCGGCGGGGTTTCGACCGACCGTCGTTTCGGCCCGAGGTGCGCCGTTACTTGCGCCCCCACTGGCCGTCGTCCGCCTGGACCGCCCAGCCGGCCTGGGCCTTCTCCCGCCACTGTTTCGCGAAGATCCCGCGGATCTGCGGCACCTGTCCCGGGTTGAGATTGAGCGCCTTCGCGACCTCTTCGTAGAGTTGCCGGCGCGCGGCGTTGTCGGCGCCGACGAGTTTCTTCAGGGACGAAACCTGGGGCAACCCGAGGCCGCTCGTGTCGCGGACCTCCAGGAACCCGTCCCGGGTGATCCCCACCTGGCCTTGCCGGTAGAAGGGGAGCAACTCCTGGTGCCGCCGGCCGATCTGTTCCTTCAGCCCGCGAATCGCCGCGTTGCTCACGGTCGTCGCCTCATCGGCGAAGGCCGGCGCGGGTCCGGGGAGGGCGAGGCGGACGATGCCGCGGAACGCGTTCCACTCGTTCGACGACCTGGGCTTCTCCGCAGGCTCCTGCCTGGGGGGTTCCATCTTCTCCTGGTAGATCTCGTCCACGATCTTCTCCGCCGTCTTCTCGACCTTGGCCGCGGGGAAGTAGATGTTTACCGTCACGCACCCTGCGACGATCGCGAGGGCCGCCAGGACGGAAATGGGAAAACGATGCGCGGTTCGTTTCATGTCATCCCCCTTTTTGTGGCCGGATGGGCGCCTGTCCCTCAATCGACGCGTCCGCTCGTCGCACGCTTCGCCCGCTCCAGCATGTCCGAAAAGCCGATGCGGTTGTCAGGATTCCGGTTGATCACGTTGATCCCGGTGAAAAAGCTCCTCTTCACAAGATACTCTACACCGTCTTCGTGGATCAGCCCCCGAACGGTGAAGACGTCGTTCTTCAGACCGCATTCGAATCCTATCTTCGCATAAGGGAATTCACGGAAAAAGGTCGTCAACAGGGAAACCCCGAGACCGCTCAACGCGGACCCCGTGCTCACCATGGAGATGGAGTTCACCGCCTTGAGGCTCACCGATTGGCTCACCCCTTTCGTCGGCACCGACTCCATTTTCAGATGAAACGCCACCGGCTGGCCGTAGGCGACCCGCAATCCCGCCATCGACCCGGAGAGACGCCCCGTGATGCGGCCGACGCCGAGGGCGGCGGAAAACCGTTCGAGGTCGATCCGGTCAACGTTTACGTCGGCGCCGATCTCCCGCCCCGCGCGGAAGGGCCGGTCCACCGTCACGCGGTGTATGTCCAACCGGCCGTCGAACAGGTCGCCGGTCAAGCTTCCGGAGGCGGTCATCCGTTCCCGGCCGATGATCACGGGGTCCAGGATGCCCCCGAGGCGCCCCTCGAGCATCGGATCTTCTCCCGCGATCCGCGAAAGGTCCAGCCCGTCCAGTTCCGCCGCCATCCGGAGGCGGAAGTCCGGCGAAAGCGGTTCGTCCACCTGGATCCGCCGAAGGGTGAGCTTCGCTCCGTACAGCGAGACATCGATCGCGCCCCCGAGGTGGAGGCTGTTGGGGACAAGGATCGCCGGGACCTCCAGGGGCCCGAGTTCCTGCCCGGAGAGGCGAATCTTATCCAGGCGCAAACGGCCCCACTTCGCCGCATCGGCGGGGGCGGGGTGCGCCGGGTTCACGGCGCCGAAGGCGTAGGAGATCGGGAGGTCGATGCCGAGGCCGGAGAGAAGCGGAGGCGCCGCCCCCCGGTGCAGAGCGCCCGAGCGCACCCGGAGTCTACCGGCCAGGTCGGCCGCTTTTCCGGAACCGGAGAACGAAAGGTCGACCTCGGCGGCGCCTTCCATCTCCAGCCCGGCGAGATCGGGTTGGGACGCCGCCAGCGGATCCCTCAGGAAGGTGCGGAAAACCGGTCCGAGGCGGGCGTCGCGCAGAGCGAGTCGCCCCTGATGGCGCCATCTTTCCTCCTCGTGGCGCGCTTTCCCCTCGATCCGCAGGCGGCCGAACCGATGCAGGCCGCCTTCGAGCAGGAGCCCCTCGTACTTCCCGGGGCCCGCCTGCATTCCAGCGATGCGAAGGTCCAGCGGATCGTCCGCGAGGTCCAGGTAGACCGTCCCCCAGAGGGCTTCTCCCCGGCGCACGGCAAGGTCGACGTTCACCCTGGGGCGCGGGATCAGGTGCGCGTCGAGGTCGACCGTGCCGGTCAGCTGTTGCCCCATCGTGTCGCCATCGGGAGAGCGGAAGCCGATCCGCCCGAACGTGGCCTTGACCGTCACCCGGCGACCGTTCTCCAAAGGGTCCAGCCGGGCGGCGACGTCGATGGCGCCCGTGGGCGACCACCCCTTCCAGTCGTGGCCGCCGAGCGCCCCTGCGAGGGACGCGAGGTTGTCCGCGGGAAGCCTCTCGCCGTTCAGGCGGCCGCTGACGTTCCCTCCGTGGAAGGCAACCTGCCCGGTCAAGTGCCCGAGGGATGCGGATCGGATCTCCACGTCTCCAACGCGATACGAATCGTCGACCGGTTTTGCGGATCCCCGGATGGACACCGTTCCCAAGGGCAGGGGACGGCCTTCGTAGAGAATCTCTCCCGGGTCCGCCGAGAGGATCCACCCCGGCACGGCGGGAGCGGCCATCGCACCGGCCAAGGGTGCGTCGAAGCGAAAGCCGCGCACCGACAACGGCGGCCGGTCGTAGCGCCCCGTTCCCCGGAGCCTCCCGGACAAGACGGCCTTGCCGTCTCCCCACCGATCGACCGCACCCGCCGCCTGGAAGGATCCGCCGAAGCGGCCATCGAGCCCCCCGCCCGGCCAGGAAAGCCCCAGGTCCCCGGGGAGAAGTTCGAGGGTCAGGAACCGTTTCCCGTATCGGTTGGACAGGGTCAGACGCCAGGGGAGCTTCCCTGACAGCTCCAGGCCCGCAAGCGTTCCGGGCAGGATGGGAGCCCACCAGGTTCTCATCCGTTCCACGCGCGGGATTTCCCCCACGAAGGTCCCGGACATCTTCTCGAGCGTAGGGCCGCTCAGCCGTCCCCGCGCGTTGAGCAGGCCGCCGATGTCCAACCCGCGTACCTCCAGGAGAGGTTCCTGCCCGTCGAGCGTCGCACTCGCCGACGCGGTCAGGCGGATCGGTTCCGTGAGGACCGCACTTCGCCGCCCCCGGCTCACCCGCCCCTGCGGCACGGTCAGGATCAGGTCCTCGACCCGGAAATTTTCCCGCGTCACCATCAGACGGGTCCGGCCGGAAAGGTCGCCGGAAATCCACGAAAGGTCCAGTCGACCCGAGGCCGACAAGAGGTCGATCGTGAGCGCGGGCCCGGGGGTCACGGTTCCCCGGGCCGAAAGCTTCCCCGCGAAGGCGGGGTCTCCCTTTCCTCGAAAGGACAGGTTCCCGGATCCGTCGAAGGCACGAACCCCGCCTTCCCCCGGGACCAGGCGCAACCGCAACCCGTCGATCGCAAGAACTCCCTGGGGCAGGACCACGCGCAACCGGGCGTCCGTCAGCGACAGGTCTTCGATGTCGAACAGACGGGTGAGCGGCGTCAGGTCCGGCGGCCCTTTCGTCTCCCGGGGGCGGGGGCGCTCGAGCACGACCCCACTCGCTTCCATGTGCCGCAGCCAGGGACCGCCGCGGAAGAGTCGGCCGGGGATCAGCTCGAATCGAAGATGGTCCACGCGCAGAAGGTCGCCCTCGTCCGAAGGGGAGGGTGTGATCGCGAGGCCGGAAAGCGCAAGGGACGGAGGGGAAAGCGATACGGTCAGCCCCGACAGGGAAGCGGTTCCGCCCCTCGGAGCCAGCGCGCGCGCTACCCAGGGCCGGATCATCTGTGGGCGGTGGACGGCCAGCGTCACCGCCAGGGCGACGACCCCGAGCAGGGCCGTCAATACCGCGACACACCAGCGTGCCGTTCGTCTCAGGGTCACCGATATCTCCCGGAGGCAAGTAAGCGATCGTTACCTTCAGGGTGGAACACTTTTTGCCGTGGTACAAGGGATTCGATGGTCCCGCGATTCCGAACAGCCCGAGCGACCGGGAACGAACCCTTCATCCCGGATAACAACGCGGCGACGCTGCTGAAGGGAATCAACCCGGGAGTCGGAAGCTCAAATAGAGACTTTCTTCAACAGATATCTTTATACCGGGGCGCGTATGTATCCGGTTCCTTTCGGTCTTGGATCAAGTTGTCATTCGGCCGGGTTTGTGGGAAATTGACGACGATGACCCAGGAATCGGTATTCCTGCTCTTCGACCTCGTGGGGACCTTCGCGTTCGCGATGTCGGGGGCGTTCAAGGCGATCCGGAAAAACCTCGATCTCCTCGGCATCCTCATCCTCGGGTTCGCCACCGCCATCGGCGGCGGTGTCATCCGCGACGCCCTTCTTCAGCGCACCCCGGTTTCCTTCACCACGAACCTGTACGCCCTGTTCGCGCTCCTTGGCTGCCTGTCCGCGGTCGCGTGGCATTACGTCGCGAAGGGGAAGAGGTTCCTGGATGAAGACCGGGCGTTTCTGCTGGTGGATGCGATCGGGTTGGCCGTCTTCGCCGTGATCGGGGCTTCCGCGGGCGCCGCGGCGGGGTTGAAGCCGTGGAGCGTCGTGGTGCTCGCGGCCTTGACCGCCGTGGGGGGCGGGGCGGTTCGCGACCTCCTCGTCATGGAGATCCCGATGGTGCTGCACGCGGACTTCTACGCCACGGCGGCGCTGCTGGGGGGCCTCGCCTTCGTCCTTCTTTCCGCGGCGGGGTTCCAACCCTCCGTCGTTTCTTCCGCCGCGTTCCTTACGACGCTCCTGTTGCGGACCGCCGCGATCTACCTTGGCTGGAGCCTTCCAAAACTGCGGTAACGTTCCCGGGTCGGAGATCCGAAAACGTTCCATCAGGCGGCGAACTCATGCATAATCCATGGGAACGGCCCCGTCCTCTCCGTGCACGCAACCGCGGACGGGAAATTGCCTCGTTGATCAGACACGACGTTCGACAGGAGGGAGAAACATGCGGAAATCATGGGTGGTCCTGACGGCATGCATCGCGTTGATCCTCACCGGCTGCGGCTACAACAACTTCCAGAAGGGTGATGAGCTGATCAAGTCGAGCTGGTCCGAGGTCCTGAACCAGTACCAGCGCCGCGCGGACCTGATCCCGAACCTGGTGAACACCGTCAAGGGATTTGCCGCCCAGGAAAAAGAGGTGCTGCTCGGGGTCACCAACGCCCGCGCCAGGGTCGGCGGAATCCAGGCGACCCCGGAGTTGATCAACAGCCCGGAGGCGTTCGCGAAGTTCCAGGCCGCCCAGGGAGAGCTGTCGGGAGCCCTTTCCCGGTTGCTGGTGGTGTCCGAGAACTATCCGCAGTTGAAATCCGACGCCAACTTCCGCGACCTGCAGGCGCAGCTCGAAGGGACCGAGAACCGGATCACGGTCGCGCGCAACCGCTACATCAAGGCGGTGCAGGAGTACAACGTGACGGTACGATCCTTTCCGTCCAACCTGACGGCGATGGCGTTCGGATATAAAACGAAGCCCAGCTTCACCGTGGAGAACGAGAAGGAAGTCTCCAGGCCCCCCAAGGTCGATTTCGCGCCCGCGCCCGCGAAGCGGTAAGGAGCGGCAAGGGGGAACGGACCGGGGATGGCGATGAAGACGGCAAGGGCGTCCCTGCTGGCGATCGCGCTCTGTTGGGCGGTCATCGCCGGCGCGCAGGTTCCCGTTCCTCCCATGGGCGAGCGCGTCACCGACCAGACGGCAACCCTCACCGGGGAACAGAAATCCGCGCTGGAACAGACCTTGCGGTCGTTCGAAGCCAGGAAAGGGAGCCAGGTCGCGGTTCTCATCGTCCCCTCCACAGCGCCGGAAACGATCGATCAGTACGCCTTGCGCGTCGCGGAGCGTTGGAAACCGGGGCGGAAGGGCGTGGACGACGGGGCGGTTCTCGTCGTCGCGAAGGACGACCGGACGCTGCGGATCGAGGTGGGGTACGGCCTGGAGGGGGCGCTCACCGACGCCGCCAGCAAGCGAATCATCAGCGAGATCATCGTGCCGAGGTTCCGGCAGGGGGATTACTACGGTGGCATCGCCGCCGGGGTCGATGGAATCCTGCGCGTGATCGACGGCGAGCCGCTGCCGAGACCCGAGGAAGGGCGCCGCGCCGGGGCCGGGGGGATCGAGGCGATCCTTCCCGTCCTGATGATCCTTGCGCTCGTGGTGGGCGGGGTGCTGCGAACCGTGCTGGGGAGATTCCCCGGCGCGCTCGTAACGGGCGGGGCCGTGTCCGTGATCGCCTGGTTCCTGGTCAGCGCGGTGTCCGTCGCATTGATCGCGGGTTTGATCGCACTGGTCTTCACGCTGCTGGGCGGCGGCATGGGCGGGCGCGGCATCGGAAGAGGTGGATTCGGCGGTGGGTTCGGCGGTGGCGGCTTCGGGGGCGGCGGTTTCAGCGGCGGCGGCGGCGGATTCGGCGGAGGCGGCGCGTCGGGGCGGTGGTGACGATGGGCATGAAACGGATCGCGAAGCATCTCATGGCGACCCAATGGAGGGTGAAC
>Ga0100380_10006130_pt1 | contig 12297 bp, 10 predicted proteins | sample CryGeymeta201504_FD_80417 | JGI IMG/M metagenome (GOLD analysis project Ga0100380, IMG submission 80417) | Groundwater microbial communities from Crystal Geyser aquifers in Utah, USA - Crystal Geyser metaG 2015-04 | ecosystem: Environmental > Aquatic > Deep subsurface > Groundwater | place... | reverse complement strand
GTCTGAAGTAATTCCACCGCATCGTAACTTAAAACCTAAATGTTTTGCTTGTGGATAATAAGTAAGCAAGTTAGTGAATCGGTTCATGCTGTATTTCCAATCAGAACCTATCGACATTTCGATGAAAAATTGAGGTTTATGATGTGGATGAGTTTTTGCAATAGACAAGAGCTCATCGAAGAAACGATAAACACGATTCTGATCGGCTTCCGCTAAGTTTTTGGGTAGTTTAAATTCGAAAAAATTTAGATCAAAACGCGCAGGACTCACTTTTGTAGCTAGTGTAAGTTGTTCGAAGTCAAGTTTAAAATTTTCAAGAAAAACCACCTCAGAATCGTCATATTGAGGTAATATGGATAGTTTTATGATCTGATTATGAGAGTTTAACTGAGGAGAAAAATCAGCAATTTCGTTATGTTTTGTAATGGGAAATACAAAACGTTCCATCATCCAATTGTCAGAGTCATCTTGATAGTTCAAGTAATTTGAAAACGCACTAGCAAAAGAAAGTTTCGCAGGAGGAAACATCCCTGCGTAATCAATAATGCGTGTCATAAAATACTTTAGTCCACTTCGAAGTTTTGCCATATTAAAAAAGCGCTTTTTTATTTAAAATCCTCATAATTTCTCACAATTTTGGCATAGATGCAAGTTGTTTTTTCCTAAAGGCATATTGTTAGTATTAAAGTAAAAATAGAAAAAGAGAATCGATTGGATTTAAAGCCTATATTAAACTTAGGGTCTAATTAACTTGAAATATGAGAGAATGCACTTTATCCAAAAAAAGAGACTATACGAGAAAGCCGAATGTGTTAATTAAATCCTTCCAATTAGTGTAAAATCCTCGATAATTGTACTGAAATGCACTGTTTAGAGGTAGTTCAAATCAAAAAAAAAATTTTGGAATTAAGTTTTACATAAATGTGTTTTACCAATACAATGTTAGGTCATTAAACAAGATATTGTTACTAATCTTTATAGTTCCAACACGTGTCTTTTTCTTGGTGTTGGTTATTTCTGTTTGATTAAGATAATAGCACTTGAATTATCTGCGAGAAACGTAAATTACATTTCGTTTAAAAAAGTATATTTTGAAAAATTATACAACCATGGAACGAATCTATTTTCATAGAATATGAAAAATCAGCACCACCTTAACGAGTCGCGCTTAGAGATTGATGAAATTGACCGTCAAATTTTAGACTTGCTTGAGAAAAGAAATACAGTTGTTCGAAAAGTTATTGAAACCAAAATTAAGAACAAGCTTCCGGTTTATGTTGCTCAACGAGAAAATGAAAAGATAGAGTCTTTTAGAGAAATGGCTGTTCAAAGAGGCTTAGATGCTAGTTTTGCAGAAGATTTTTTAAGAATGATTATGAGTTCATCTCGTGATAATCAATCTAGTAATAAATTCCCAAGAGCAACAGACGACTCAAAAAAAATATTGATTGTTGGTGGTGCAGGTGAAATGGGTAGATTGTATTCCCGTATCGCTCTAGCAACAGGATATGAAGTTAGTACTTTAGATAAAGATGATTGGCAAAATGTAGCAACATTATGTGAAAATGTAGATTGGGTTATTATTTCAGTTCCGATTTATCTTACTCGTGAGGTCATTGAAAAAATTGCAGAGTTTCTGCCAGAAAAAGCTGTTTTGTCTGATTTTACTTCAACAAAAAATGGATTGCTTGATTTAATGTTAGAAAAACACGTTGGACCGGTTTTAAGTTTACACCCCATGCACGGACCTGACGTTCCAAATTTATCAAAACAATTAATGCTAATCTCAAAAGGTAGAGGTGATGAGCAAACAGAATGGATTTGTAAGCAATGTGAATTATGGGGAATGCGTGTAAAATTCGTAGATCCTGAAAAGCATGATCATGCAATGCACATGATTCAAGGTTTACGACATTTTGTTGCCTTATTGCACGGTTCTTTTATGAAAGCTTATGACTTAAAACCAGAAGATATTCTTGACTTTTCAAGTCCTATTTATAGAGCAGAGTTAATGATGACGGGTCGGATTTTCGCACAAGATGCACGCTTATATGCCGATATCGTTTTTTCAGATGAAGAAAGACGAAAACTCTTAAAACACTTTTTTAATCATCATTTTTTGATATCTCAATTAGTAGAAACTGGAGATAAAGATGGCTTTATTACAGAGTTTAATTCGATTCGTGATTTTTTTGGTGATTTTGCCGAACAAGCTTTAGAAGAAAGCGGTTATCTCATTCATCGTTTAGCCGATCGTTTTGCTCATTAAATAATTCTGTAAGTTTATTAATTTTTAATTCTGTTATAAAGCTAATAAAATCAATTGAATATAAAGCTCATTTTTTGCTTCTTTATAATCGGTCTAAATTGTCGTTAATTGAGAATTTAGATTGACTCTAATTGGTTTAAGGCGGAAATTTCATCCAATTATAAACTCAAAAGAAAGTTTTCAAATTATGAGTATTTCAAGAAAAGATTTTCTCAAAAAAGTCGGCGTTTTAAGTGTTGCCGGTGTTTCAACTGCAGCTTTAGCAGCTTGTGGTGGTGGATCAGATGAGAAAAAAATGGTTAAGAAAGCAGCAGATCCATGTAAAGACATGACTGGTGTTTCTGAAGCAGAATTAGGAAAAAGAACAACCTTTAAATATGTTGATATGTCAGCAGATCCAAACAAAGTTTGTACAGGTTGCGCTTTATATAAACCAGCAGCAGCAGGTGCCACTTGTGGAGGTTGTACTTTATTTGCAGGTCCAGTTTCTGATAAAGGTTTTTGTAACGCTTGGGCTGCAAAGCCAAATATGGGTTAATTTTAACTCAAAGTTCTAAACAATAAAAAGCCTGACCGGTTAAAGTCAGGCTTTTTTAGTTTTGTGTCGTCGTATGAGTCAGGAAGAATGAACTCTGAAGAACTCTTACCTGCAATTATGGGTTGGTTAATTTCCGAATTGTGTTTCACCACTTGTTAAGTTGATGTAGACGCGTTTACTTAAGCCTTTAAAGGTCATTAGAGCTGTTCCATCGCCAGTCATTTCAACAATTCCTTCAACTATTACTTCGCCATCATCTAATTTTGAGTTTTCAGTAACGATTCGGTACTCAAATGTACCAGTTACGCCTTCTTCAAGATTTTGGTTTGCTAAAACAAGAGCTTTATCAATAACAACATTGGTTAGTTTTGTATAGATATTATGGCTTCTTTCTACAACTTCGCCGTTTCTTAAAGTCATTTTCATGAAACCTGAGCCAGTATGAGTTCCGTTAAGAGTTAACAATTCTGAAGTTTCATTTAGTCCGACCATAGAAAGAGTATCTACTTTAGAGAAGTTTCCTTCTTTTTTGTCGCCAGTTTCAGAACCAGTTTTAGTTGCTGTGAATGAAATACTATTTACAGAATCTCTATTATCTCTAGGTAATACAACAAAAGCACCTGATTCATGAGTAAAAATGTGTCTCATGCTTACAGCCATAGATTTGGTGAAGCGTGGAGTTTCGATGTTACGTTCGAAATCTAATGAATGAACACCTGTTTCGGCATCGTAAGAATAGGTTGCATCACCAGCAAATCCTCTTCCTGATGAATCTCTTGGGCTTCCTGGAGCTCCATCACCGCCACGATTACCATTGCCGCCACGTCCTTTTAATAAAGGACTGTCAGTTCCGTAGGAAATCCCGTCTTTTGAAACAAAGCCAGTTGCATCATAAACAGACGCCATCATCCCGTCTGCGTTATCAGATAAGGATGAACTCATAATTTCTGCGGCTTGTGCTAAATCGGCTTCTGAAAGTTCATTTACAGAGCCTTGTTCGTTACATGCTGTAACTACTAACCCGAAGCTTAAAGCAAATAAGGTTGTTTTGAATAGATTTGATTGGGTTTTCATGTTGACCTCGTTGGTATTGTTGGTTGTGGTTTCTTATCCTTAGTACACTCTAAAATCAAACTTCCCCTAATGAATACCATACATTTTTTATTAAATGAGCAAAAAACGCATTTGAAATTCTATATTAATAGATCTAAAGCATTGAATGCCATAAACTTTGAGGTAATGGATGATTTAGAAAAAACTCTTGATCTTGCAGAAAGGTTGCCATTAAAAGTGTTAGAATTACAAACAAATGAAAATGGATATGTAGCTTCTGGTGGTGATTTAAAAGAGTTTTCTGCGCTTGTTTCTGAACAGCAAGGCTTTGAAATGGCCAACAGAATGGCAGCTATTTTAAATCGCATTGAAAAATTGAACTGTATAACAGTAGCATCAGTTACAGGGACAGCTTTTGGCGGAGGATGTGAATTACTTTTAGCTTTTGATTTACTATATGCAACAGAAAAAGCCAATTTAGGATTCACTCAAATTAAATTTGCTTTGCCTCCTGGCTGGAACGGAATGTCTCGTTTGATAAATAGAATTGGGTATCACAAATCTTTACATGTACTGTTAAATGGAAAACTTTTAAAAGCTGAAGAAGCGAAACAATTGGGAATTATTACGGAACTTTTTGATTCTGCAAATCAGATAGATGAGCAAATTCAATACTTCGAATCTATTCCTGATGAAGTAATTTATAGCATAAAACAAAATGCCCGATTGTTTAAAGATCATTCGAATCAGGAAGAATTAAAAAAAGAAGAGTTGAACCATTTTGCAAAAGCTTGGGCTTCGATGGAACATCACAATGCCGTTGAGCGATTTTTTAAATCTCGGGGGTGAGTCGAGTTTTCTTGTATCTTTGCTAGCATAAAACCTTGAAATTACTTTAAACGTTTCTTGAGGGTTAATAGAAATTCTTTCATTTCAACTATTCACTATATCTATGATTACACTTTTAATATTATCTGCAACGGTTATAACAAGTTTGACAGCATTATATGCATTGCCAGAGTTAATGCAAAAAGGAATGTTGTATCCGTATCAAGTAGTTCACGAAAAAAAATGGTATCAACTTATAACTCATGGATTTTTACATGCCGATTTAACACATTTAGCGTTTAACATGATAACGCTATACTTTTTTGGGCCAATTTTAGAGCAGGTTTTAGGAACTGTTTTATTTCTAGTTCTCTATTTTTCAAGTTTGATATTAGCCTCGGTTACTAGTGTTTTTAAACACAAAGACAATAAACAATACGCATCTTTAGGTGCTTCCGGTGCTGTTGAAGCAGTCATTTTTGGATTCATCATTTTATATCCTCTTGAGAAAATCTATTTGTTCTTTATTCCAATTGGAATTCCTGCAGTAATTTTCGGATTCTTATTTATGGCGTATAGTATTTATGCAGGAAAAGCTCAAAAAGGAAGAGTTAATCATGACGCACATATTGCAGGTGCTATTTGGGGAGTTTTATTTACACTAGTTGCACTTCCAAAAGCGTATGCAAATTTTGTAGATCAGATTATTAATCTGTTTTCTTAAGTATTGAAATGAGTTGGATGAATCGATAATTTTTCGGGTTTCATCAATTTGAAAAAATTTATCTGACACAAACTTCTTGTAAGTGTGCATGAATGGTCATTTTTGATACTTATCAACAAGCTTTTGAAGATGTATTAAAGAATTGTTCAAGGACAGTTATTCAGTAAAGCATTTTATTTTTGGCTTGTAAATAGGTTTGTAAAGAAGAAGGTTAGAAGTTTGAAGTGTCTAGAATTGCTTGTCCTCCGTACCTATTTTATGAACACTATTAACCAAGAATCACTCAAAAAACCGATTGATTTTACTCATTTATCTATTTAGGATGAATTAGTTTAAATTGTTACTTTCAATTTTCTTTCACTAAATCGAGTTAACGAATTGTCTAAAATTACTCAGAAACAGTTTTTTTACGCCGCATTTATTTCAGGAATTGGATTCTTCCTTTTGCTTTGGTTATTCACCGTAGTGTTTAATATGCCATGAGTTGGATTGATTGGGTAATTCTCGGCAGTTTTTTGACTTATACCATTTGGGATGGAACTCGAGGTGGAAAACAAGCCAAAACCATTACAGATTATTTTTTAGCAAATCGTTCAATGCCTTGGTGGGCAATGGGTTTGTCCGTAATGGCGACTCAGGCTTCTGCAATTACTTTTATTGGCACAACAGGACAAGCATTTACGAGCGACATGCGCTTTATTCAGATTTATCTGTCTATGCCATTTGCCATGATCATTTTATCAGTAACACTGATTCCATTTTATCATAAGTTGAAGAACTTTAGTGCTTATGAAGTCCTAGAAGATCGATTTGGTTTAAAAACTCGCTTATTAACTTCTGGTTTGTTTTTGATATCGAGAGGTTTGGCTTTAGGGACAATTATTGCTGCACCTGCTTATGTTCTTTCTTTATTATTACACATAAGTTTGCCAATTACCATTTTGATAATGGGTTTCATTGCTACGATTTATACCATGTTTGGTGGGATTTCAGGGGTAATTCGAACCGATGTAAAGCAAATGAGTATTATGTTTTTTGGCATTTTCTTCTCTTTGTTTTGGATTTTAAATCAATTACCTGAATCTGTTTCATTTGGTGATACACTTTATTTAGCAGGATCTTTAGACAAACTTAAAACGGTCGATTTTTCTTGGGATTTTAGTAATAAATACACAGTTTGGAGTGGTTTTATTGCAGGTTTATTTCTCATGCTTTCGTATTTCGGAACGGATCAAAGTCAGGTTCAACGTTATTTAACAGCAAAATCGCAAACGGATGCTCAACAATCCTTGTTGGTTTCGGCATTCGCGAAAATTCCTCTTCAGTTTATTATCCTTTTTCTTGGTGTTCTGTTGTATGTTTTTTTCATTTTCAATCCTATGCCTTTGTCGTTTAGAGCAGCAGACAATTCTAGTTTTCAAACAGAAGAACGTTTAAAAGAGTTTACCGATGCAGAATCTAGTTTTACAGAATTAGCAAAACTTAGACAAGAAAACGCTTTAAAAGCAGTAGAAACAAGATCTAAAACAGATCAAGAAGCGTTTGTAGCTGCCGATAAAGCCTTGCAGAATTTAAAAAAACAAGAAATGAATCGTAGAGCAGAAGTGCTTCAAACTGATTTAAATGACACCAATTATATTTTCCCCTTTTTCATTATTTCGTATTTGCCCATCGGTGTTATTGGGATAATTATTTCAGCGATTTTTGCTGCGGCATTATCAAGTATAGATTCCGAATTAAATGCGCTATCAACTTGTAGTATTGTTGATTGGTACTATCGTTTGCATGAAACTAAAAAAACAGATGCTCATTATTTGAAATCCTCCAAAACTGCTACTTTATTTTGGGGAACTTTGGCAACTTTATCTGCAATCGCTTTAGGTGAAACCAAATCCATTATTGAATTAGTAAATCAGATTGGTTCTTATTTCTATGGCTCTATTTTAGGCGTGTTTATTTTATTGCTGTTTTTTAAACGCGTAAGTGGAAATGCAGCTTTTGTTGGGCTTATTCTTGGAATGATTATCGTGTTTCTAGCAGATTCAATTTTTTATAATCATGTTACTGATTCCTATTTTTTTCACTCATCTTTTATAAAAAGTCCGGCAAACTCAGGAAAAGCTTTTGCCTTTTTATGGTTAAATCCACTTGGCGCGGCAACGGTTGTTTTAACGGGATTGATTTACCCTTCGCCGCCGAAATTAGATAATCTAATAGCTTAACTTATTAGGACTCACAGTTCTTTAAATTTAATAAAATAAGTAATTTAGTCTTTTAGGACTGTGAGTCCTGAAAGACTAACGTCTACATTTTTTTCTTCAAGTGTAAATCGGTTTCGTAATATCTGCCTTTTCTCAAAATAACTACCGTTACAGTAGTCCCAGCTTTAAATTCTCGCAATAAAGCCTGAAAATGTGTGTAACTATAAATCCGTTCATTATTAAATTTCACCAAAACATCACCGGGTAATATTCCAGCGTCGAATCCCGGTCCATCTTTATTAACACTAAAAACAAAAACTCCTTGAATCATAGGAAGTTGATATTGATACGCACGTTCAACCGTAATTGGTTTTACTTCAAATCCTGGGTCATAATCTAAACTAACCGTTCCTTTTTCTCGAAGCTGACGAATAATTTTCAAAACAGTATTACTTGGAATCGCAAATCCTAATCCTACAAATCCATCACTTGTTCCACCTGTATAAATGAATGTATTAACACCCATTACTTGACCTAAACTATTGCAAAGTGGTCCACCAGAATTTCCACGATTAATAGCAGCATCGGTCTGAATCATGTCTAAATAAACGCGCGGCTCTTGTGGATTTGGTCTGAAATCTCGTTTTGTTGCAGAAACTACACCAAGTGTAACAGAAGCTTGTCCGTCAGAGAAAAGTCCAAACGGATTTCCGACTGCAATTGCCCATTCTCCCACTAAGATTTGATCGGAATCGGCAAATTCTACAAAATCGAAATCTTGTCCAGAAATTTTTAAAAGAGCTAAATCTCCATATTCATCAAATCCAATAACTTGTGCTTCATAATCGTCCCCATTCGATAAAGTGACAATAACTTTTGAAGCATTATTTCCAATAACATGTTGATTGGTAACTACATAGCCGTTTTCGCTAACAATAAAACCTGTTCCTAAAGAATTAAATTCTCTCATTTGTCCCGGCTCAACAAATAAACCGTAAAACACATCCATTTTTAGCCTGTCTCGCTCTTTAACCAACTCTGTCACACTAATACTTACAACCGCTTTAGAAATGGTTTCAACGGCTTTTGTAATCGCATTTGAGCGTTGTCCTGTAAGAATACTATCCGTTTGAACCTGACGTAATTTATCTGAATTAGAATTGCTAGACTGAGAATCAGATAGAGCATCTGCATAAAGAATTTCACTTTGAGCAGATTTTGGAGTCACATTTTCTGATTTGGTACAATGAAGTCCAATTAGGCTTAGAGAGAGAAGTAAAAGTTTAGAAATAGGCATTTTCATGAACAAATTTAAAGAAATGTATTTATCAGAAAGGAAAAATCAAACCTATAATGAATAATCTCGGTGACCAAATAGTGCTGTTCCAACACGAATCATAGTTGAACCTTCTTCAATAGCCACTTCTAAATCTGAAGTCATTCCCATAGAAAGTTCAGTTAACTGAATATTTTCGGAATTCCATTTCGCTTTATGTTCTTCCAATAAAGTACGAAGTAATCGAAATTGTGGGCGATTGTCTTCAGCTTCTGCTTCAAGTGAACCGATTCCCATTAATCCTCTAACAGTAATTGAAGGAGAATTTTCCATATAAGAAAATAAAGAATCAAGCTCTTCGGGTTCACATCCGCTTTTTTGATCTTCATTGCTGATGTTAACCTGAAAAAGAATATTCATTTTTCGGTTTTCAGTTGTCAAACGCTTTTGAAGTTCTTTTAATTGCTCCGGTTTTGAGATGGAATGAATCCAATTAGCTCGTTTTGCTAAATATTTAAGTTTATTGGTTTGTAGCGATCCAATCATGTGCCACTGAAGGTCATCGGCTGTGAAATTTTCCCACTTTGAACTCATTTCTTGAACTTTGTTTTCTCCGAAATGACGTTGTCCAAGTTCATAAAAAACTTTAATGGCTTCAAGAGGATGAGTTTTGCTAACGGCAATAAGTTGAATGTTTTTTGGGTCTCTTCCAACTATGTGTGCTGCTTTAAAAATTCGTTCTTGAACCTCAGAAAGATGAAATTGAAACTGTTCTACATCTTGTTTTGAAAAAATCACAATAAATTGGTGTTAGTTTATATCTCTAATTTCATTTAGTCTTTTAAAATTACACAATTAACGGTATCTTTTACCCCTTATACCAATAATATTGATGACATTTTCGCCTTTGATATTAGTTAGATTATTAGCACAGACCCGGGGAGGGGTGTTAAGATCAAGATTATGAACGTAACTGTACGTCATATCGTAGATTTTCTGCAACGGTGGGCACCGGCAGATCTTAAGTTATCCTATGACAATGTGGGATTGCAGGCTGGAAATTCAAATGATTTTGTAAAAGGGGTCATAACTACTTTAGATGTTACCGATTCAGTTATTGATGAAGCAATCGAAAATAATGCAAATCTGATCATTGCTCATCACCCCGTAATTTTCCCTTCCATCAATTCTATTACCGATTCTACCACAGGCGGTCGTTTGTTAATCAAACTCATTAAAAACTCCATCAATTTATTTGTTAGTCATACAAATCTGGATTCTGTAAAAGGTGGTGTTTCTTTTGTTTTAGCTGATACTTTAGGTTTAAAAGAAACTAAATTTCTCTCTGATGGAGAAGGTAAGTTATCTCGAATTGAAGCTGAAATTCCAGAAGCACAAGTTGAAGAGTTCAGTAATTTTGTCTCAAATAATACTGAGTGGGTGTTCTCTAATCACATTTCAAATCAAAAAAATGGATTTGCTTCTATTCAAATTGTTCTTGATTCGGCTTTTCAATCTCAGTGTGTTTCTTATTTGAATGAACTCAATGCAGAACGATTATTTATAAGCAAAGTGCAAGGTTCGAATCCCAATTATGGTTTTGGTGTACTTGGAAAACTTCCTAATAGTGGTTTATCAGAGCAAGAGTTTTTTACAGAGATTTCAGAAAAATTGGGAATTAGTTCATTCCGATATAGTGGTAGCGCAAAGAATATTAAAACAGTTGCAGTTTGTGGTGGATCAGGAAGTTCGCTTATAAAAAACGCCTTAAAAGCAAAAGCAGATGCTTATATCACCGCTGATATTAAGTATCACGATTATTTTATTGATAAGAACGATTTTCTCTTAGTTGACATTGGGCATTATGAAACAGAACGGTTCATTGCGCAAACTCTTCAAGAAAAAGTACAAAGTGCGTTTCCAGAACTATCAGTTTTGGTATCGAAAGTGGAAACGAATCCCATGAAAACTTTTGTACATCAGAATTTATTTAAACAACAAAATAAACCTAAAAACCAGTAAACTCCCGAATATCTTATGGAAGACATTTTACAACATTTAGCTAATCTTCAATTCATAGATTCACGAATAGACGAAATTGCCCGCATGCGAGGTGATTTACCCGAAGAAATTGCTGATATCGAAATGGATCTTGGCCGAATTGAAAATAAAGTAAAGCATTTACGGGCTGAAGAAACCTCATTGCGCAAAGAGTTGAAAATGCTTGATGGAGATATCGTTGAAGCTAAAGCTTTGGTTGAAAAGTATGAAAAACAACAACTATCGGTTCGTAATAATCGAGAATATGATGCCTTAAGCAAAGAAATTGAATCACAAAAACAACGAGTTAGTAACGCATTATCTCGTCTCGATGATATTGAAATTGTTTTAGATGAAACCGTTAAAAATGAAGAGCATTATCGTCTTGAATTAGAAGATATGCAAGATTTATTGGTTCGTAAAAAACATGAGCTTACACATCTTAAAAAACAAACAAAAGAAGAGGAAGAAGCATTAATGCAAACGCGTAATGCTGCTTGCAAAAAATTGGGCGACAGATATTTAAGAAACTATGAGCGTTTACGTGGTGGTTTTAAAAACGGACTTGTAGTTGTACCAATGGTTAGTGGTGCAAGTATGGGAATGATGCTTCCAGCTCAAATTCAAGTAGATGTTCGCAAAAAAAATAGAGTAATTATTGATGAAAACTCTGGTCGTATTGTTATCGATCAAAGCTTTTTCGATAATGCAGAACGCGAATTTAAATTATAAGAATGAGTAAACTCTGAAAAGTAGTTTTCTGTAAATTGATTGGCGATTTTACACGATTTGAATGGATTTAATGATTAAATCGACTTTTTGGACTAATCTCAAGAGTGTTAGTTTAATGTAGTCTATTTAATCCAATTGAGTCGATTCTGTAAGAAGTTGAATTGTTTTTTAGGTTTATAAGTTGTAATAATGGTTTATTTCAGACTATTGAACAAGAAAGAGTACAAATATCTTTTTAAAAATCGATATGAATTAATGCTAATTGATAAATCTAGTTGTTAGAATAGTTTCATTTAAGTAAATCACTTTAGAAAAAACATAATCGTCGGGCAATCGCGCTACGCTTAGGCGTGTGAGGAAAGTCCGGACACCAACAGGCATCGTGCTTCCTAACGGGAAGGCGTCGGACGCACAGCTCCGGCGACAGAAAGTGCAACAGAGAAGAAACCGCCAACTTTCGGGTTGGTAAGGGTGAAATGGTGCGGTAAGAGCGCACCGCTTTTGTGGCAACATAAAAGGCAAGGTAAACCTCACGAGGTGCAAAACCAAATAAGGTCGTGTGTTGTCTGTCGCAATACGGCCGGGTAGGTTGCAAAGACAAGAGTAGTGATACTTCTTGCAAGATAAATGATTGCT
>Ga0100380_10006128_pt1 | contig 12298 bp, 19 predicted proteins | sample CryGeymeta201504_FD_80417 | JGI IMG/M metagenome (GOLD analysis project Ga0100380, IMG submission 80417) | Groundwater microbial communities from Crystal Geyser aquifers in Utah, USA - Crystal Geyser metaG 2015-04 | ecosystem: Environmental > Aquatic > Deep subsurface > Groundwater | place... | reverse complement strand
CAGACCTTCGTCATTTACGCGCTTCAGGATCTTTCGCAGGGCATCTGCAAAGCTTGGTGCTCCAGCCACCGGCGCATCAAGGTCCTTAATTCCAAGATTCATCATTTTTCCATATCCTCACATATTGCCTTCATACGGCAATATATACTTCCTAAAAGAAAAGGCCCCGCATGGGGCCTTGTTGATTACGTCTGATTTTGTGGTTTTTCAGTTTTCTCGCATGTTCTTGACGAACCTGTGAGCCCTTTTCATGATTGGACTCAGGATTCGCTCAAGAAGTCCGGGATCATCATACATGGACTGAAGGGGGCCATGCTTTGCGCGCCGAGTATTGGCGTCACTATAGGGCCGTGGTTCAACCCATGGATCCGCCTTTGACGTCTGGAATCTGTATGCACTCATTGTATTCTCCATTGGTCGCTTGCATAAGTCATTCTATCGCAGATTTTGATATTTTGTTCAAGTCGTCTTGTTAATGCGCGGAACATCGAAAACGAATTCCACGTAATTTTCGTCATTTTGTTTTTCTGCTTTGACTTCCTTGATCCGGTAATCAGGAAATCCTTTTGCCTGGATGAGATCGATTGTTCTCAGATTGGGCATTGATTGCCATGCTACGATCTGTGAGTCGGTAGCTATGGTATACATTTCTTCTTCATAGACGCGCGGATACTTGGCCGTCATAGGCCGCATCTGTCCGCCGATCCTTCCGCCCATTTTTATGATATTGGCGGTGTAACCGCCTATAAAAACGGTGTGATTCTCATGGTCGAGCTTGGCATAGACTGCCAGATGATCTTTTTCATCCACATGCGACATGATCCATGCGGCGACTGGCTTCAACATGCTGCTGTCTGCCATGTTTTTTGTCTTTCATCATGAAATTTCTACATCTGTGAAAATGATTTCGGCAGCTTTTCATTGGCTATATCGCTTTTCAGCTCTTCGATGATGCTGCTGAAGGTTGTGATGGCTGGATTTTCCAGCGTGTATAATCCAACGTTGTCGCTGAATGCCCAGCCTGCTCTGACTTTCAGTGACGGTAGCATTGGCAGGGAGATCATGTCTGTGAGCAAGAGATCCGGTATCTTGCTGACTTTTGCATGATACTGGCTTGCTGTTTCTCGGATCGACACCTCATCAGAGGATATCATTAGTCCTTCTGCGACCATGATAATTCCGTCAGGCCGGCTTCCATGTTCCCATTCCCATGAGACCCTCAGCTTGATATTGTTTCCGATATTTTCATGCCAGGTTTTTTCGGAGCCGTTTGCGAAAAGCTGGTGAATGTTCTGGTGCTTGATCGCTACCATTTTCATGATCCATGCCGTAATGGCATCGATCTGAATATCTGAGCTTCTCATGCTGCTCGCGGCTTGACGATCACATCCGTATCGTTCTGGTTGGCAACGGTGATAACAGCAAGCCTTCCGTTTGGCTGTTTCTGCATATTATCCATATCGCGGAAGATATCATCGAGCATTTCATCGGTGACCTGTTCGCCGCGCTCATCGAGATACGCGTCATAGCCTGCCATAAGCTCGGCATGATCTTTGTCAGTCATGGTGATTTCCAGTGATTTGTTATGAATTTTCGTATTTTTAAATGCGCGACTGGACGATCGTCTGTTCGATTTCTTCTTTGAGGAATCGGTTCATTATGTAGCCGTCGGCCACAGGGGTAAGAAAGATGATTTCGTCTTCTGCTGGCTGACGGAAGGGCAGTTCCGCTGCATCCATTACGACATAGGTTTGAATAGGGGTATTTTCTTCATTGCGCCTGCTGATTCTGACCATTTATTTTTCGGCTATTCGGATTTAAGAGTTGAAAGCACTCGTGCTTTCAACTCCTGATTCGAACTATTTCGAACCTTCTTGGTGAGGACCGGACGGGCCGAACAACTCGCTCCTTTTCCTTTCCCGAGTCGGTCCACTGCATAACTCCTGCCATTGAGACAAAAGCTTCCAGAACCCAACTGTTGTGCTGTTGGGTGCAGTCGGCGGTAGCCAATACTGGAGCGCTTATTCGTTCCAGCCTGCGCCGTTTTGATTATCTGATGAACCTTACGCCAGCATTCTGCTTTTTCGATTGCTTCTGCAACCGCGTCCGGCACTTTTCCATCCTTCCTTAGGCGGTCAAGCACCGTCGGCGAAACAGCCGGCAGCAAGGTTCTTAGTTTGCTCTTGGGGACAAGTCCCCTACGAGCAATTTCGGCTGCCGCTGCGCAAGCATCAGGCAGGTCGAAACTGAGGTTTCCGATTGTGGAGGAATAAGCGCTCCATACCGAACTTAGATTGACTCCGGACAGCTTGCAGCGTCTCTGAATCCCACCAAGAAATGCGTTCCTTGACCAGTAGTTTATGGTCTTTGTTATCTTTGAGGTTTTTGACCAGCGAAGTTTTCCAAGTCCGTCTTCATGAACAATGAGGCCAACGCTCCATGCACGCGCCAAGTTAATGCAATCCGCAGCCGCGTTAGCCATAACTTGTTGCATAGACTGGTCAGCACCGAATGGAACATCGATTTTATAGAGCTTGTGGTCGAGAATTCTGACGTTTTCAAGATTGGTGATGTCGCCATCCACCTCAATAACTGTGACTCCAATCCATTGAGGATTGAGATCAATCCCGATAGCGCGATTGTCTACCGTTGAAATAGGTTCTCGCCATTCTGGATGAACGGGTCGATCTTCTATTTCTTTGACCCTATGGGATGCGTAATGTGTTGCTGCATCCTTGCGCTTGCGACCGCGACGACCTTTGCCTTGTTCGGCGATCTTTGCCTGCTCAAGAGTCTGACCAGGCTGTAGCTTCCGTAAATCCATTTCATCGAAGGTAACGCTTAGATGTGTTCTACTCAGCGTGAATTGAACGCTGATTTGGCAAGCTTGTGCGAGCTGTGATACCGCCTTAAGAAGCTCTCCTTGTTTCCCCTTTATCTCTGGCAGATTGAGAATTACAGACTTTTTCAAGAATTCGACTTTGCATTTTCGGGCGTCTTCAGACAATCGAAAATGCCTGTTTCCCCAGCGGGTTCGATCTCCAATGATCTCAAGAGCTCTATGGTGTCGCTTGTCTTTCCACTCTTCGTTTGAGATTAAGCCTTTTTGTCTTCGGTCAAAATCTTGCTTGCCTCCGAAGATCATTGATCCGTCAGGCACCTTCTTGCGCAAGGAAATCCCTTCCATTCCAGCACAATGAAGATCCCAACTACCGAGTGGATGCTTTGGAAATCTTTCCTTTAGAAGGTGCTCTATTTCTTTGAGTGTTTTATTTTCTGCATTTGCGTAGGCTGTCCGAGTAGCGGACGCTCTCTGGCGCTGCCACTCGTTGATTTGTTTTTGATCCTCTTCGGATGTCTTCCAGGGGATTTGGATCGTTTGCATGTTTGCTTTTAACCTAAAATGGCTAAAGAACAAAAGGAGAATTCCACACGTTAATCCGAATTTTCTAATTTTTTTTTCAGCGAGTGCTAATTCACCCGACACAAATCCAAGATCCTGACTTTTCATCCCTCCGGACTTGTCTTTTTGCCACCTCTCTTTCGAAGAGATCGGAACCTATAATATTGAGCACATCTTTTTCAGAAGCAATACCTCTTTCGCAAGAAATCAGAATCGCCATTACAGCGCGAAGGCCTTCTTTGTTGTAGCTGCGTTGCTGCCGTCTCATGACGACATAGATAAGCGCTACCCATGTCGATTTTTCGAGCAGGTTCTGGAACTGGCGTGTTCCCTGGATATTTTCGCGCTCTCTGCTTTCGTTGACGTCAAAAATGTCGATCGCATGGGCCATCTGCTGCAGATTATCGAGCCGTCCTTCAATATTGGCAAGAATCCGTTCGTCCCAGATGGTGGCATTCGCCTTGCTTTCTGGAGCGCGTGCTTCGCCATCTTCACTGAACAGATAGCCGGTCGCTGTCATATTGGGATAGATGCGTTCGTATTTGTTCATGCGAATTATCCTTAGAAATTGCGCGGATCAGTCCAGCTAGCCGGCGTATTTTTAACCTGTAGTGGAATCAGAGAATGATCTTTGAAAAACAGCGTGGTCGTATCGTTATCTTGCACAAATCCATCACTTGTCAGAGTGATATCAAGGTCACTGATCAATGGATGATTGAAGAGATTCTGAATTTTCTTGGAATCGAGATTGAGAGTTGTCGTGTGCGGTAGTTTTTCGCTGACAAGGATGTTCGTTCCATCGATATAGATGTTTCTGGAGTAGCCTTCTTTATCGATACTCTGACTTATGGCGACCACGGCAAAAACCTCGCCAGGCAGAATTTCGGCGTCCATTATTTCAATCTGACCAGGTCTTACATTTTCAATTTCATACGACATTCTCATCGTCTCGATCCAGTCGAGATTTGTGTTCGGATCGTTGCCGATTATCCTGTTTGTCTTGTCTATGATGTTTTGGATGTATCTCTGAGCAAGGATTTTCTCGAGATCAGAATTACCCCTGAAATGCTCATGGCATTTCACCCAGTCAATATCACGACCTTTTTGCTTGTTGCTTTCATCCTTGGTTGCAACATGAACTTCAAGAAGTGCGAGCATTCTGAGGGCTATGAGCGACAATCCGATTGTCACAATATCCGTTTCGCCGCGCATGGATTTTTCTATCGCCCATACGTTTTGTGCGACCCATATTTCGGCTTTGCCATGTCCCTTGGTTTCATGATTGTGTTTGATATCATGCTTGATATCATCGACATATCCGACCAGCATTCGGGCTATATTGATCGCATTGATGCCGTGTTGCACACCGTCTTTGTATTCATTGGCGATAGGGATGATCACGATATCATCGTTTACTGCCAATCTTGTTTCTTCATCGATTTCCTGCAGAGAAGTGAATTTGCGTCCCTTGTCCATCTTGTAGAAAGTGTCTCTGGCCTTTTCGCATGCAGCAAGAACGCGTGGCCCATGCTCCATAACCATTGCCTTGAGACCAAGCTTCATGCGACCTTCTTTCCTGACCGACTCACATATTGACCGGCAATTCGCTTTGCTTGGACATTGATGACCCAGTCTTCGAGTTCGCGCTCTGCATTGACAGCCATCAGGCCAAGCTGATCGTATGCGTATCCGCCCCACTTCACACTTGCGCCGGGATTGCTGGTGTCACCTAGACCGGTAAAGATCATAAAGCTGCGGTCATCAAATCGATTTCCCCAAAGATCGCAGTTTCCGATGTATCCGAACGTCATAGTCAGTTCCGGATTCATCCTTGCAAGCTCGGCGACCTTGTTGCTGATCATTTTGTGGGCTTCATCGGGATCCATCTCATTGGCCATCTTGCGCTCGGCCGATGCTTCCATTGCGATTCGCCGGAATTCCTGCATTGGGTCTGCACTTTGCCTGTTGGCTCGCAGGAACTTGTTTCGCAGACCAATTGGACTTTGATACCGCGGCCAGGTCTGTTCGAACAGAGCCTGGATTGCAACGCTCTCGGGTTCCTGAGCATTGGCAGCCATGACAGCATGGGCGAGGATATTTTCGTAGTGCATGGCTTCCCGGCCCTGAAACTCCCCGATGCCCTGCGAAATGGCCTCAGCAACCTTCTTCAATGCCGATTCGGTGGCGCTGACAGCACCCTCGAGAGTTGCAAGCACCATCTGAATATAATCTGTCATGTCTTTTTTCCGTTTTTCTCAGAATCTCTGAGACTATGCTTTCCAGTTTACCTCACATGAAAGAAGCTTTGGTCCTGTCCATGTGGTCTGACCTGACCGCCTCGCGATCTCGGCGGCCTCGATGCGATTCACGAATCGTTCCTTTGAGGTCCAGTAGCCCTCTTCGTCGCCATAGACGCTGGTGTAGCAAGCTTCATCACCCAGATGCCGGCGCACTTCTGCATGCGTGTGAAAGGCGCCGTGGGTGGTGACACCCTCTCTGATGATAGCGCATCCCACAAGCTTTTCGCCATTGATCGGTGTCTTTGGTTTTTCGGCCTGACGATTGCGCTTGTAAGGATTATATCCGCCGCGCTTCTTTTTGATTTTCATTTTGACGTTCTTTCATGAGATCGAAGATCGATACAAGCGGAGCATTTTCCAACGCAATTTGCATTGCACTTTTATAACTTACCCCAAGAGCGACTTCTGTCCGATCAATCTGAGCGATTTCCTGCTTTGTCTTCAGGATGAGATCTTTGTCTCCTGTATGCGCGATAGCATCGAGGAAGCCTTCTCTCCAGTAACGAGCATGATGACATGCCTGCGCAAGAGTATCTTTCATTTCCGTCGTCAGCGGCGGATCATTATCCCCGAGAGACACAAGCAAGGCGCGATATTTTCTGATTGTTTCTTCTGTTTCATCGACGATTGATGGATCCTTGAATTCTTCCCTGTCACCGATTGCATCATGAACAATGACGCGCAGGATGCGTCTTTTTGGCAGTTTTCCCATTTCGATCCTTATGCCGCCTGTCGGACGGCTTCAGCAATGCTTATAGCATTGTCTTCGCCGACTGCAGCGCTGTCATTGGCGAGATTGGATGCCTCGAGGTAATCGGCCGCAATGGCTTCGGCCATCAATTCTGCATCCCACGGATCAAGGTAGCTCGACTGAGCAAAGACTGCTCCGCCCGGAACGCCCCCGATGATAGCCAGCATGTGTCCGGCCCCCATCAATTCTTCTGCGCCGGCTTCATCGATGACGACATTTGAATTGACCTTGTTCGAGACGCGCAGGCAGATCTTGTTCGAGATATTCGCCTTGACCATGCCTGGCATGGCCTTCTTGTCCGGACGCTGCGTGATCAGGATCAGATGCATGCCGGCGGCACGTCCCTTTGCCGAGATACGTGCAAGCAGTTTGCCGGTATCGTTGCGATAGTCATCGTCAGTCATCCAGTCGGCGAGCTCATCATGAATGATGTAAATCCGCGGAAGAACCTTTGCTTCCTCGACCCTGACGCAGGTTTCTTCTTCGCCATCGACGATGATTTTCGTAACAGTGCGTGCTTCGGTGATCTGTCCATCACGAACCTTGTCGTTATAAGTGTCGAGATCACGTGCTCTTGCTGCGGAAAGCAGCTGGTAGCGTCGTTCCATTTCCATCAGGATGTCGGTGTAGCGCTGCTGCGAGTCTGCCGGCTCAGTGACGATTTCTCCCTGGAGATGCGGCATCTTTTCGAGCCACTGGTAATCGCAGCCGCTCTTCGGGTCGATCAGGTGAATGCGTGCCATTTCCGGCGAGTTGGTAGCGCAGATGTCCATGATCAGATTCGATGCGAGGACACCCTTGCCGCCGCCCGATTCTCCTGCAATCAGGGTATGTGGGCCGGAAGCCGGCTGGCCAGCGAAAGCGCGCGATACATTGAGATAAAGCAGTTCGCCGGTATCTTCGCGCTCGCCGATCACGAAGCTGGTGTTATAATAGGGCGCCGTTTCGGGAAGTTCGCGCTTTGCCCAGATAAGGCCCGTATCGGTCACATGGCGGCTATCGCGCTTGACCATGACGGCGATGTATCCCTTACCTGGCCGCACAGCGCTGATATCCAGTCCCCACGTCGTATAGAGATAGCTGCGCTTCTTTTCGATGCGATCGACAGAGATGTTGTCGTTACCCTTAAAGAGCACCAGCGCAGCATTTGGCGTCAGGCGGGTCGCCTTGATCTCCGCCTTCATGTGATAAGACCGCAAAGCTCTCTCCAGGACTTCAGCGGTTTCCTGAAGCCATTCGTCAGCATGGGTCATTTCACCATTGTCGTGGTAATCTGCGAGGAGTCCTCGCACACCCGGGTGAAAGTCGCCGGTTGCGCGAATGATTGTCTGATTCTGCATTTTGATTTTTCCTTGGTATATTGAATTTCGCAGAAATATTGTCCCGTTCTCCGGGCAAAAAAAGAGTGCACCTGGCACTCTCATCTTTGATTGTGATTATTTGTATTTACTGTTGATTCTGGCTTTCATGGTTTCCCATGTCTCCCAGCTGTCTTCCATTTCAAACCATGTGTCACCATCGTCTCCTTCAGAAAACGCGGTGATTTTCAATTTTGGAACACTGACGTCTTCAATCAGAAGAATCTCATTGAGATAGACTTTTTTCGTATCAGGATTTTTTGATTCAACACGCGCTCTCAAAGAATACATGATTGTTTCAGGGATATTGCTGATATCTAATTTGAATCCGCTTCTATCATATTCAAATTTCGTTCCGATTGCGATTTGGGGATCGACCACGATATTGAACTTGTGACTTTTGCCTTCGATTCTTCTCCATCTATAGATGCTGATATTACCGATGCTTATATCGCTGTAAAAAGGCAAAACGAAATCATGGCTTTCATGATTATTGGCGCGCTTTATTGAGTGCCTTTTTGATTCCTTAAGATGTTCAGACTGAATATTCTTAATGGATATATCGACCAATTTAACGAGATTTCTCGCGGTTCTGCTCTGTGATTTCTGATATTTCAGGTAAAACAGATCGAAGGCGAACTCTGTCATGGCATGTGCCATTGGCATTGTTTCATTCTCTGGAAGACGGCAAAGTTTTTCCGTCATTCTTTTTCCTTTTGATAATTCAACGCAGCCAGATGCGCTTGATGTCTGCCCAATCATAGATATCGCTCATGCGGTCATTGAACATTTCGACGGGATTCCCGTTCATGTTCTCGAGAGTCCACGACTCAAGATCGGTAACCAGCTCTTCGATTTCGTCATCATAGTCATCGGACATGATATCCAGAGTTGCAGCCGGAAGCCCTGCTCTCAGGCGCTTTGCAACTTCATGGCCTTTTCCATGATGGATTGCGGATCTTCTTTTTCATCGAAGATATCGTTGAGTGGAATTCGCATGGCCCATACCGGCTTGCCCTGCTTTTTGAGCTCCCGTGCAAGCCGGTGGCATGTTACGCGGTGTTCTGCACTCTCAGCCATACTTATTTCCTTTTTTTATCTGATCTGAGACAGGTATCGTGGGAGAATGATTTCGTCCATCATCACTGGGTCTGTTTCTGGTGGAAGCACGGACTCGATCAGATCCAGCCTGTCGATCATGTCTTCAAGCTTGGGAGCAATGTCCTTGTATTCGAACTTGCCCTGCTTGATGGCGAGAAGATATTCAGCATCCTGGCGTGGAAAGGTGATGAATCCTGTTTTCAGCAATTCGGTTGCCTGCGAAGCCACGCGAACTGCGTGACTGATTGATTTCCAGTCGACACCTTCATTGGTCTTTGCAGCCCGGGCGCGTTCGCCGTAATTCTTCCAGACCTTGTTGAAGACCTTGTAGGTTTCGCCGATCTGTCCGCGCACAGCCATCTTGCGCTCGCAGCATTCGACATGCCCGATTTCCTTGCCATGCCCGCCCACGACCATCACGAAGTTGATATGTTCAACCTTGTCGGCCATTTCCCGTAGCTCGTCCTCGATAACCTCGAGCCGTGCTTTTTCGCCGTGCTTTTCGATGGCATTGCCGAGCATGTCGACCAACTTTTCAACAGCCGCCATGCGGCTGCCCTTGATGCCATACTTGCCGGCCTGCTGCTTGCAGTAACCAACGAAGCCCTTGACCTCTCGGTTCAGAAGCTTTCTCGCATCGTTTCGGAGCGTTTCCCAATCTTCATGGGCTTCAACGATTGCCCAATCGGGTGCAAACAGGATTTCTGTGGCAACGCCGTCACCATCTGCCAGCATCTGGACAAACTTTGCGACCGAGTAAGACTGATGATCGATTGAATCGCCGGTATTTTTGCCGCGGTGATCCTTGATGACCTGCGACGAGTCCATCACGTTTTCGGGCCGCTGTAGCAGGATTCCCTGTCCGCTTGGCAGGTGGACGCCTTTATAATCGCGATCGGATTCGGGCGTGCTCGTGCCGTAGAGGTGTGACCCGTGTATCGTGGTCACGAGCAGCTGTAGCGGTTTCATTTCATTTTTCCTTGGAATTTTAATTTCGAGATCACTTTCTAAATGATCATTCCTTCTCCGGTCTCACGGTAGCGGCGCATATTTGCGACTGCTTCTTCACTCCGCTTTTTCACGGTGCATTCCGAATGTTGATCGAACAGATTGATGAAATATTGTGCCGGCTTTCCGGTAACATCCTTGCGTGCGCGCTCTGCCGCTGACGGAACAAGAACGATCGGTTCTCCGCAAATCGTGCAGGGCTTGCCTTTGGTCTTTTTCATTTTTTGTTCCTCAAATCTGTCCAGAAGGGTTGCCACTGAGATGAATGCTCGAGCAGCTGTTTGATTTCATTTTCGTAAGCGGCATGCGCCCCCCAGAGCATCGCTCTGCGAAATGGCCGCCATCGGGGCGTGCTATTGAGTTTCTTCAAAATCAGGTCGGCGCTTTGTTGAAGACGGTGGTGGAGCACGCTGACTGGAATAACGTGATCCAGAATTTTTGTGCTCATAATTGCTCCATACATAAAGAAGACGGGACCTTCTTATGGAAGGCCCCGTCCTTTGATTTTAGTCCTGAATTAATCAGGCGTTGCTGTTTGCTTTGACTTGCTCAAAGCTTATCCATCTCAGAAGTTTACCATTTTTCCAGACGACCTCCAGCAGATCTTCTTCAGGATCGATTGAATCGAGCCTGACGGCAACCAGCTTTCCATCTTTTCTGATAACAGCCTGGCGCCCGGCCTTGCTGCCCTTGGTGGGATCCGTAAGAGGATTTTTCGAGACATCGACCCATTCGCCCGTCTTGGTCTTCATGGCATTGGCTTTCATTGCAAATCTCAGCATATCGCGGTTCACCAGTTGTAGCAGGCCGCCTCCCATCCCGAAGGCGATATTATCGATAGCAAAGCCTTCCTCGATCATCCGGTCGACCAGCTGCAAGTCCTGTATTCAAAAAAAAGGCGGCCACCTGCCATCTCGGCCTGCATGAAGCAGGCTCCGGTGAACAGGTGGCCGGCACATCTCCCATCTCGTCCTGTGTGGTGGGCACAGGATCCGGTGAAGAGATGTGTGTTCGGTGAGCTTTATTGGTCTGAAATGCCTTATTCCAGATCGTCGACATTGATGACAACGCCGCCCAATTTCATTTTATAGTCGATTCTGTTGAATGGCACGCGGACCTCTCCTGTGCTGCAATCGACTTCAAGGTGCATGCCGACAGGATAGATTTGTCGGGCCTTTTCTACGCGAACGATCTTGACGTCTTTTTCGCGTGAAACAGTGACCAGGTGAGCCATAGCTCCCCCTTGTTCGCAGATTACAGCGCCCGCAGTCATTGCGGCCGCGACATAATTTGGGCCTGCGTTTGGGATGATGGCAACTTCATCTGGCTTGCATTCCTCTCCTTTTTTCGGATGGACTGCTTTGAGGGATCCGGTTTGTCCGGTGCCGCATAGCACCGCAACCTTGAACCCCATTTTTTCTTCTTGCAGCTTGTGCCTGGCGTCCCATACCAGCTGCGAGAGCTCGTTATTGCTGTCGTCCATGGCATCCAGTTCAAAGCCGCCGCCGATCAGGAAGTCCGTGTGATAGGGATCATCGCCGAACATTTTGAGGCCGCTTGGGCATACGGCCGTCCAAGGCAGAGCAAGATGCGCTCCGTCTCCTCGCCACAGACACCAGTTTTCAAACGGCGCCTGAGGTATCCGTATAACCTTGTCTCCGATATTTCCGAGGGTCAGCCAGTTGTCTCCTGCCTGGAGAATGATCTCTTGCCTGTATTCATCATGATTTTTTTCGAAGTCTTGATGAGCTGCTTCTGCATTTTTCATCATTCTGGAATGTTGGTCGAGCACGCTATCATTGCCGCGCATGCGGTCCTGATAGTCTTGCCATTCCTCAATGGTCATTCCGGCCTTTTCGGCACTGACCTTATCGAATCGGGCCTGACCTATTTTCTTCATGGCATATGAGCCGTTATCGTTGGTCTCGTCGTGTTCGGTCTGAATTGTATTTGGCCGGTATTCCGTCGGATCGTTGACGTCGTAACGCACCTTGTAAATTTGCGGAGGGAATGTTCTTACATAGCCGACTTCTTTGGGATAAAGATCTGCAGCTATGAAATTGTCCATGGCCTCCTGCGCTCTTTCGAGGCCCGATGCCTTTATGATCTGGAACGGATAGTTTGGCACTTCTTTGAAAAGAACGATTGAGGTTCCATCTCTTCTCATGCCACCGAGATCGTTATCTCTCCGCTTGAATTTGACGATTTTTGCGACGTCCCGCTGTCGATCCTCCGCGTAGAATAGCGAGCATCCCATCTTTTCTTTTCCGCGGCGATCAAGGATTGAATCAGACCCCTTGGTGAGATTGCTACCGTGATCGTAATCCTCGATGCCCCAACTGGTAACGAACGCATAAGGACGCAGATAGCGTCCATT
>Ga0100380_10006125_pt1 | contig 12301 bp, 3 predicted proteins | sample CryGeymeta201504_FD_80417 | JGI IMG/M metagenome (GOLD analysis project Ga0100380, IMG submission 80417) | Groundwater microbial communities from Crystal Geyser aquifers in Utah, USA - Crystal Geyser metaG 2015-04 | ecosystem: Environmental > Aquatic > Deep subsurface > Groundwater | place: USA... | reverse complement strand
TAGTCCATGTGTTCCTACCGACTCAGGAGCAGATGCCCTATCCATTCCTCATCAACGGGGCGTTCGCTTCTGGCCTTTCGCGACAAAGCATCCGCGTCGAAGAGACGGAGTCCAACTACAACGGCTTCCTGCTCCGACAGGCCGCTCGGCTCCTGACTGAGACACTGATACCCGCCTTGTCTTCCCTCGATCGGCGTAAGACGCTTCAGCTCCTTGCGCGGGACAGAGCCGTGCAGACGCCGCTGGCTGCGGCGGTCTACCGGGCTATCCGAGAGCGAGTGGCAGAGCTCCCTCTTGTTCCAGCGGAGTCAGGAGAACTACTTGCCCCGCGAAAGGTACTCCTACCACCGCTTCTGCCGGGTGTTGGCCACGCCTTTCGGTCTGTGCTCGCCCCACTGACTGAGCTGGACGGGGCGTCCTTTCCTGAAGCTGATTGGTGCACTGCCGAGGTGGCGGGTATCCTCGCTGACCATGGAGCCAACGTTGTCTCGCCAGCCACAGCTGCCGATGTTCTTTCTCGGTCAGATCCACAACGCAGTCGGGCTGAAGAAGACAAGGGTGTTTCTGTCGACCCAGTTCTGCGCATCCTGCAGCAAATGTGGGAGGGCTACAGCAAGGACGATCGGGCTGCACTTGTCGGGGCTATGCGCACACTGCCTCTAATGCCCGTGGACAAGAATCCAGATGGTACTTGGCGACGCGAGGCCGTGGGCGACCGCAAGCCCTTCTACCCGCCGCAGTTCCTACGCGGAGAGGTACCCCTCCCGCACTTGTGCTTCCTCGCTCAATCTATCTGCTGGGGCGCACTGAATCGTCAGGAACGACAAGAGAGACTGAAGGCAGAGATGATTGCTTGGCAGGGGCTCTTCGAACTGCAGGAGTTCAAGTTCCCAGAAGTCATGCGCGCCAGCGTATTGCCAGAGATGACGATTGAGCGGGCTCAGCACCGGAACGAGTTCCATCACCTCGAGATGCTGGCGGCCATCTGCCAGTTGTCGGGCAAAACGAGTCAGCACGGCCGTCTTCCGAGCGAACGCCTTGGAAGCCAGCGACAGCTCTTCAACCTCGCCCGACTCGAGGTGCCATGCCATGGTCCCGAAGGCACAGTCAGGTGGTTCGCAGCTTATCAGGCATACTTCGGAAAGGACTGGCTCGGCGAAAACTCGGTCGAACGACTGCTGGACGCCTGCCGAGGAGTGGGTGCCACAATGCTCCCCGACATCCCGTTCGTGCTTGGGCCGGAGAAGTTCGCTGGCTACCTTGAGAAGTTCGAGTCGCTGACCGACGGACTAGAGACGGACGATTTGTCTGGCGGGGACGAGGTCGGTCAGGATGAAGACGAGGACGCGGCACTTCCCACCAAGGAACGCGAAAGGTGGCACGAGTTCCTTTCGTGGCTCGGGGTCAACGACCACCTTCGCGCCGTCCACTTCCATGATGTAGAGGACCGCAATGCTGGTTGGCTCAACACCGAAGGCTTCTCGAAACCGCGAGGCTGGATCTTTGACACAATACCGGACGCAGTGTGGAAGCCCTGGAACGACTTGTTCCAGGCTAGCCTCCGAAAGAAGGAACCGAAGCGCCTAGAGAAACACCAATGCTGGTTCTACGAGGTGCACCATTTGGAGTACCTCGACACCCTTCTCCTTGTTGCGGCGGCTGACGAATCGTGCGAAGTGGGGCGGGCGGTCTACGAACACCTACAGGTTCATTGGGACAATCTAAGGAGTGTTGAGTTCGCGGTCGCTGCTCTCACCGAGGGCCATCCGCGAAAAAGAAGCGAGCCCAAGCGAGCGTATGAGAGCGAGCAGGTCCGCTGCTGTGACAACTTCTGGCTGTGGCGCCTCAAGACCGTGGCCTTCTGCCCCACGACGCATGGCCCTCGACTTCCTTCGAAGGTCTGGTTGCCGGGCCGAGAGATGGAGCGGCGCTTTGGGCGCACGGGCTCGCTGTTGCCCATACTCGAGGTGGCGAACCCGGGCTCGTTGGCGGGTCATCTCGGCATCCGCTCCGAGCTCACGCCGTCGGCGTTCACGCTCGACGACGCGGAGGTCTGGCTAGAACGTCTGAGAATCATCTCCTCGAATGCCCCCGACAAACTCACGGTTGCCTGCCGACACCTGATGGAGCTGCTCGCTGGCCACCAGCCCGACGAAAGGCGCCCAGAGGTGTGCTTGCCGGCACTCCACGATGGTCAGCTCGTCTGGCTTCCAGCCACGCAGGTCTTCTTTGCGGAGCGCCGTCGACCAGACAAACCCATCTTGGTGCCTACTTTCGTGCTCGAAGGCGAGTCGGTGGCGAGGGCTCCCATTCAGGCGTGCTTTGGTGTCCGCGTACTTGAAGCAACGCTTACGCACGAGCCCAAGCCAGGTGAGCCTGCGTTCGTGGGGGCCGATATGAACGAGTTTCGCAAGGGACTCGACGCGCGGGGACCGGCGCTGTTGGCACGACTCGGCGCGGAGCGACAAGAGGAACGTCGGGCTGCCGACGATGCTCGGAAGCTGCGTGACCTCTTGCGGGGCCTGGTCCCGGTCACTGAACTCACGGTCACGACGACGTTGGACGGCAAACCGGTGACCGCTCTGGAAGGGGCGTCGGCCGTGACCTATGTCGACCGTGCCAATCCGTCCTGCTCCTTCGTGCTTTGGAGTGAGCAACCGTGGCCACCAGTGGATGATGACGCAGAGCGGCTGGCCGAAGTGCTCTGCGAGGTGTTTGGGCCAAACTGGTATGAGTCGTTTCTTGCCATCATTAAGACGCACGACGAAGTGGCTCAACTTCGACTTCTTCGGCGGGCTGGAGCGCCAACTGATCTTGACGACTACCGTCGACGCCTAGACGGGACCAGTGAGCTCAACACGCCCTCAGTCGAGCAGCCAACCCTGAAGACCGCCGGCCAGCTCCCACAAGCGCCGCTCCCCTCAGTGCTCCCGACGGTCGTTCGTCCACCAGACGGCATTTCTCTGCACCCGCTGTGGCCGGTCGAGTCGCTCGTGGTCTTGGGACGTTCAGTACTGATCTCAACTTCTGGTGCCGAGGTGTGCGACGGTCTCGCAGGGCTCCATGAAGTCGAGGGTGGGGGTGCCGGTTCACGCAACAAGGCCGGCATCAATACAGACTTGGAGGCTCTCGATCGCTTGGGGATGCACATCGCCCTTTCATTCGAGCGAGGCCGGCTTGGACAGAATGGCGGTGGGCGCGTCTTCGACGTTTCTCACCCCGACCGGATCAAGGCAGCTTGGGGGGAGTTGCGTCAGGTCTTCGAGCAGGAGCTTGAACCGCACGGGATCGACAGGGACTGGCCCGGCTTCGACATCCTCTCGCTGAAAGCCGACGGACACCTGGAGCGCATGATCGAGTTGAAGTCGTCAGGCGTCTCTGCTCGAACGCAAGAGTGCACCTGGAACGAGTGGAAGAGCGCCGGCTACCCCGCCCTGCGTCAGCACTACTACTTGTACCTCGTTGGCAACCTTCGCGCCGACTTGGGTGGGCAGCGGCCGTTTGTTCGTACAGTCCAAGACCCTTTCGGTCAGCTCCGAGCGGAACTGCAACTCCAGACTCGGGTCGAGCGAAAGGTCCAACTTGCCGTATCCCAATTTCGAAAGGCCGAAGAAGAAATACTGGAGACGGTGGACACTTCTGCGCCCCACTCGTCGTAACGGCTCGCGGCCCTCATCGCCCTGGGGACGACAGGAAGCCCTCCCGGCTGACTCAGCGAACCCACCACAACGCCCACAGCGCCAGCGACTGCAACTCAATCGAATCCAACCGATGCGCGCATCGGTCGCCAGCCTCGCAAGCACCAGGCCTCCACACCCCCCGTCGCTCGGGTCACGGCGCCGTGGGGCTCTTCGCAGACTCCGCTGCAAGCGGCGCGTCACAGGTCTCACGGGCTCGCTCGTAGCTGTCTTGATGACGCAGCATCTCACACGCACTCTGCAGGAACCCGGCGATGCTCGACGGGTAGACGTTCGCGCTGAAGTCTCGACTGCCCGTAATTACCCGCGAGCCGTCTGGCGCAAAGGCCACCGCGCTGATGGCGTCCAGGTGATCGTGAACGGCGGCGACCAAGTGTCCGTCCGTCCGATCCCAGATCATCAGGTCGCCGGACACGTCACCCGCCGCGATCTTGTTCTCGAACTCGACGCTGAAAGCCATCGCCGAGACCTTGTGACCATCGGTGAGCAAGTGCTTGACCACCACTCCGGTCGTGGCGTCCCAAGCCCACACGCCATCAGCGCTCGCCGTGGCGAAGTTCAGCTTCGCAGGGCCGATGGCGAAGGCCGTTACCGGGCCCTTCACCGTGGCCAGGGGGAGGCGCAGCCCAGTCTTTGCCTCGCGCAGCTCGAGCTCTCCTGCATTGGTAATGGAGAGGATCCGTGTATCTGCCGAGGCAAAACGAGCCGTGACCACAGGTCCACTGCTGTCGAAACGGGAGAGGAGTCGCCCAGAACGCCGGTCCCAGAGCCGGATGCTCCCGTCGTCGCCCGAGGTGAGCAGAGTCGAGCCATCGCTCGTGATGTCGACGCTGCGAACGGCGCCCGTGTGGCCGATGAAGACCGTGCCGGGCTTAGAGTCCGCCGTGGACCAGAGGCGCGCGGTGCCGTCCCCCGAGACCGTGACGACCTGAGCTTCCCCGGGCAGGAATCGCGCGTCGTTGATCGGGCCGGTGTGGCCCGTGAAGCGACCGAGGGTGACCGCCGTCTCAGCGCCCCAGAGATGCGCGGTCCAGTCGTCGCTGGCCGTCAGGACCTTCGAGCCGTCCGAGGAGAAGCTCGCCGTGGTGACCGAGCCCGAGTGGCCCTTCAACGTCGAGACAAGGCGTCCTGTGGCAGGGTCCCAGAGCCTGGCGGTGCCATCCTCGCTCGAGGTCAAGATCCGCTTGCCGTCGGTCGAGATCGAGGTCGTCGTGAGCGCCCCCAGATGGCCCTCGAAACTCATCAACGCCGAAGACTGCTCGATCGCCCAAATGCGCATCATGCCGTCGAGTGAGGCAGTGGTGACGTGCTCGCCGTCGGGGGCGAAGTCGACCGCATAGATTGCAGCGGTGTGACCGCGCAAGATCGCCATGGACTGCCCGGTCTTGGGGTGCCAGAGCCGCGCCGTGCCATCGAGGCTGGCCGTGACGACGCGCTGTCCAGAAGCCGAGAACCGACCCGACGTGACCTCATCGGAGTGCCCTTTCAGGGTCGAGATCAGCTTGCCGCTCCGGGTCTCCCAGATGCGCCCGCTGCCGTCGACTCCGGTGGTCAGAATCAGCGCACCGCTGGGCGACACCTCGACCCAACGCAGTGGTCCCGTGTGCCCCTCGAGCTTGGCGACCAGCTCCCCCGTGTCGGTGCGCCAAATGGCGCCCGTGCCGTCGTCGCTGGCCGTGACGACCCAGGTGCCGTTGGGCGTGAAGCGCGCCATTCGCACGCCGTCGGTGTGCCCCGTCAGGGTGTGCAAAGACACGCCGCTCCGCGTGTCCCAAATCCGCGCGGTCTTGTCCCAGCTCGAGGTCACGAGCTGGGTTCCATCCGCAGAGAAGTCCACCCAGACGACGTCGTCAGTGTGTCCTTCGAGGGTGTGCAAGAGCACCTGTCGACGCGTGTCCCAGACCCGCACGGTGTGGTCACCGCTGGCAGTGGCCAGGTACATCCCGTCGGGCGAGAACGCTAGGCTCGTCAGCTGTGCCGTGTGCCCAGTGAAGGTCACCACCGGCGCTCCAGTCGTGGCGTCCCAGAGGCGCGCAGTGCCATCGGCGCTGCCCGTCGCGATCAGCGTCCCTCCGGGCGCAAACCGTCCCATGCGCACGTCGCCGGTGTGTCCCTTGAGTGTGGCCAGCAGGGCCCCGCTGTTGGCGTCGATGATGCGGGCCGTCGACTTGTCTCCGTCGGCCACGAGGAGCGCTGAGTTGGGCGAATACTCCACAAAGGTCAGAGGCTCCTTGGCCCCGCCCACAGGCAGCGTCGAGCGCGCCGCGGCCACCGCGTCGATCAGCCCCTTGGCGACGGCCTCGTCGACGCCCTCGGGGCGGCCAAGCCCCTTCCCCGCCGCGTCCACTGCGGTGAGCAGGGCCTCGTACTCCTGACCGGGCACCTTGGCCAACAATGACGCGCGTTGACCTCGCTCGTTCAAGGTCTCACTGATGCTGCGGTTCCAGTCCTCGGTGCGGGCCTCGGTCTGGTGGTCGGCCTCGCGCCGCTGCTGCTCGGCCGCCGCACGCGCCTTCTGCGCCACCTCTCGCTGAGCGATCTCCTGGGCGAGCTCGGCCTCGAGCCGCTCGCGAGTGCTCTGCTCCTCGTCGGCGCGCGCGGTCTCTTGGCGCAGGTCGTAGTACAGCCAGAAGCCGCCGGTTAGAGCCGCAAAGAGCAGCAGCCACTTGAACGGAAACTTCTTCTTGGGCTCGGCGTAGCGGAAGCTCTCCGAGCGACCGACGCGATTCCCAGGCTCTCGCCGCTGGGGGTCCATCGCTCTCATCGATTCCCTCCTGGGCGGGCCACGACTGGCGCGACGTAGGTCCGCAGGCCGGAGACGTCCCAGACCAGCGCCGTCGTGTCGTCACTGCCAGAGAGCACCTTGGTCTCGTCCCAAGATGACGCCAAGCTGCGGACGGGGCCTCGGTGGGCGAAGAGCTCGAAGCGCTTGCGCAGCGGCCGCACCTCGAACAAGGCGAGGCCTCCCTCTTCGTCGCCGACCCAGGCGACTTCGCCGTCGGGCGCAAACTGCGCGATCGTCATCGAGGTCCCGGCCAGACGGGCGACCTCGGTGTCTGTATCCAAGTCCCACACCTGCAGGAGGCGCGAACCCGCGTCTCCCCTCGACAGCGTGAGCCCCCAGCGCCCATCGGGGGTGATGGACAGCGAGATGGGCACACTGTCGTCGACATTGAGCCGCTGCACCTTGGCGCCAGCGCTCAGGTCCCAATGCTCGACATAGCCCTCGTCGAAGCCGAGGAGGGCGCGCGGCCCGGCGGCCACCAACTGCGTCACATCCCCATTGGTATCGAAGGCCAATTTAAGCTCGAAGCTCTGCATCGCGCGGCGCTCGATGTGGCCGTCCGCACTGGCGAGCAGCAGGCTGCCGTCGCCAGGGAAGGCCAGCCGGCGCATCCCCACTATGGGATGAAAGAGCGGGTCGTAAGGCTCTTCGACCGGCCAAATGCGGACCCCATCGAAAGGCGAGACGGTCACCACCCGCGCCGAGTAGGTGTCGAAGCCCATGTCACTGATGGCATAGGGGTGTAAGAAGCGCGTCTTGGGCCGCACGGCTCCGGCCTCCCAGAGCGCCGCGATTCCATCGGCCGCTGCGGTGGCCATGAGCTTGCCGTCCGGAGACACGTCGACCGAGGTGACCGGCACACGGTGTCCTGGAATGTCCAGCGCTGGCGCCAAGGTCGCCGGGTTGACCAGCCGCACCGCCAGCCCCACCGCCAGCGCCAAGCGCGCACCGTCGACCGATAGGGCGAGGTCCGCGACGAGGTCGGGGGAGACCCGGATCTCGTCAACGAGCCTGCGGTTGCTGAGGTCCCAGAGCTTGACCCGATCGCGGTGCGTCGTGATCAGGCCAGTCCCGTCGTTGGTGAAAACCACATGATTGAAAGCCCCAATCGGTCCGGCCTCGAGCATGGCGAGCGTGACCCCAGTGCGTCCGTTCCACACATGCAGCGTCGAATCGACCACGGCCACGAGCCCGTTGCTCGCGGTGGCGAGATGCTGTGTCCCCGCGACGCTGAGACCGCTGGCGAGCACGCTGTTGGTGCCGTTCCAGAGCTGCCAGCGGCGCAGGGTTCCGTCTTGCTCCAAGCTCACCAGCGTCTCTTTGTCGAGGAAAGCAAGACTGATCACAGGAGCGGCGGTGGGCAGCCGAGTGAGCCCGACTCCCGCCTGGAGAAGCAGGATGCCTCCTTGCTCTGCGGCGATGGCGGTGAGCACGGGCGGGCTCGGGACGGCAGCCTCGGCGAGCGTGGGCTCTGCAGCAGGCAAGGCAGTGCCGGACTCGGGAGAGGCGTCCAATGTTGCAGGAACCCGCGCGTCCGAAGCCGCAGGGCTGCCTGTGTCGACCGGCGTCGCTGGAGCTTTGAGCCGTTGCGCCAAGAGCCCCGCCAGTGCGGCGGCGCGGGTCTCGGTGGCCACCGTTCTCGGGCGCGCTGGGGCCCTCACCGACGTGACCATCTGCCGCATATGACCGCATCCCACCGACAGACTGCGTAAAGGCTCGTTCCCCTTCAAAGACCAGAGCGCCAGGTGACAGGAGTCGTCGACCGTGAGCACGCTGTGCTCGCCGACGAAACCGACCGCGGCGAGTGCTCGCGGGGCCTGTAGGGGAGCGCGCAGCTCGTCGCCGGTCTCGGGGCTCCAGACGCGCAGGACGGCGTCGTCCCCGACCGAGACCAGGCTCTCGCCGGTCGGCGAGAAGGCGAGCGCCCGCACGGGCGCGCTGTGCCTGAGGCGCAGGCTGCCAAAGCGTGCCGTCGCGCCGTTGGGAAGCGGGACTCCAAGGGCATCCAGAGTCCGGGCAAGGCGGTCGAAATGCGGCCGATCGAAGGGGTTTAGCCCGGAAAATCGCGCCGGTCCATTCTCGTGAGTATCGCTCGCCTGTGTCTCGACGACGTTGGTCTTCTTGGCTATAGGCTTGGACTTCGCAGGGCTGGGGCGAGTGGTGACGACCTCTCCTTCGCAAGCCATCAGGCCCCCGAGGAGATAGAGCGCGACGAGCCACGCGACGAGCAGGTTCCATTGCGGGAGGGCACGCCTCATGGTTTTGCCCCCTCTTTCTCGTCCTGCGAAGCCACTTCGCGGGGACATGGCTCGCCATCGAAGTGCGCAGGCAAGAGCTTCGCTTTCATGAAGGCCTGCTTGGCCCGCTTCGAGACGTCGCTCTGGAAGAGGGTCTCCAGGCGGATATCGATGACATAGGCCTTGATGCGCACTCGAGTCAGCACCTGCTCTTTGTAGTCGTCGGTGATGCGGATCATGATGGGCTTGTCGAGGAAGACATAGGGACTGGTGGCGGCGGCCTCCCAGGCCAGGTTTTCGGCCACGCCGACATCGGTGTGAGCGGGCAGATAGACGTCGGTGACGACCTGAAAATCGAGCGCTCCAGCGTTGCCGTTCGAGACTGACAGCTCCAACATCTTCGAGTTCGGGACCGTCACCAGCGAGTCGTCGTTGGTCACGATCTTGGTCGAGCGCAGCCCGATGCGGACCACTTCTCCGTAGTAGGGGGCGATCTCCACCTTGTCGCCGACCTGGAAAGGACCGTCGAACATGATGATCAGCCCCCCCAAGATGTTCTTGAAGAAGTCCTGGGCGGCGAAGCCGATGGCGAACACCGAAGCCCCCATGACCGTCGCGATGGTTCCGGAGTCCGGCGAGAACACAGCGCTGACCACGACGATGATCGCCAACGTCCAGAGCACGATGCTGATGATGGGGAGAAAGCGGAGCAGCAGCAGTCGCCGCTCTCCCCAGCGCGCCGCCAGCGAATGGATGACGAAGTGCACCGAGCGATTGAACAGCCAGGTGGCTCCCAGCACCGAGACGGTAACGGTGATGGCCCAAGGCGACAGGATGTCGTTCAACACGCTCATCGCGGGCTCCTCGTTACGAGGTCACGACTCGACACTTTGGTCATTTGAGATGGACTGTGGGTGAACATTTCAGTAGACGATGTGACGGCGCTGCAGCAAACCCACCAAAGGCTTGAGCAGGAGGGGGTTGATGGTGCGTGGGAGCGAGTCGTGGTCTTGTGTTTCCCCGTCGTCGCGGCGCAACACGATCACGTGCTGCTCGAAGTACTGCAGGAGCAACCGGCACTTGATGAGGTCCCAGTCGAAGACCTGCGCCATCTGGCTCACGTTCAGTTCGCCGTGGAGAAGGATGGCTGCGGCGGCAAAGAACTGATCTTGGCTCATCCTCTCCATCGCCGCGGACTGCAGGGAGGTGACGGGTTCGACGTCCAGTCGGCTGGCGTCCGGCCCCTTCACCGCGCGCAGCCATAAATAGAACGCTACATAGAGATTCCCGCCTGAGAACTGGTGCAGCTGGTCGTAGAAGTAGCCGGAGATGATCGCTCGCTGCAGCTCCGGATTGTTCCTCGCCGAACGCAGAGGTCGCTTGAGTTTCAGCGCCGTCTGCTCGTCGAGGCGGAAGTCGAGATCGTAGCCCGACGGCTCGTGTCGAACGGTGATGGCGTGTCGGATCTCCTCGACACTCAAGCCGTCGAAAGCGATGACCCGGGTGAACGCGTCCCCGATGCGGAAGAGCCGCTGCAGGACCGCAAAGGAGTGCCCTTCGAAGACCACGACCCAAAGGTGGCGCACCGAGGTCCGCGAGAGCAGGACCAGCAGCGCACGCAGGGCCTCGAAGCCGCCGATGTGCCGCAGGAAGGCGTTCTGAGCGCGTTCGAGGATGAGCACGCAGGGCTCGAGCGCATTGAGCGCCTGCTCCAAGCGGGTCAAATCCGTCACGCCCTCGAGCTCCAGAGCCTTGGCCACAGCCTCGACGAGCTCGTGAGTCTGAGTCACCTTACGGTTGAGGTGGATGCGACGGATGGTCTTCTGCGCGAAGGCGCGATCGATGGAACAATTGAGGAAGCTGCGTTTGCCCGAGCCCGGATCGCCGTGCAGTGCGACGCTGGCGGCCAACCCGCTCTCCCACCGCCTGACCACCGCGTCCAGCGCTGCGAACTCCTCTTCTCGGGCGACGAGGAACTCGTCGAAATCGAGCGGCTCGAGGGAGAAGAGGCGACGGTAGACCGGCGGCAGGTGCTCGCCGTGGCTCTTCTGCATCGCCAGAGCGACTTCGTTCTTGGAGTGGTCCTCCGCCAAGCTGGCGACCGTCAGGCCCAGCAAGCCCCGACCCCAGTTCTGGGCCTCGCGGAAGCGCTCGGTCCCGACCACCGCGGCGGCCTTGCCACCGCGCTGGAGGTGGCGTACCAGCTTGCGCCAACGGTGCGAGCTCTGCTGCAACGCGAGCCACCCTGCCGCCGCCGTGACCCGCAGCCAACCACGGGTGCTCACTGCTGCCGAGCAGTCGGAACGCACTCCGGCGGAGAAGTCGACCTTCTCGGAGAACGTGAGCTCGATGTCCGAGTGGAACTCGCCGAGCTCGACCGACATCGCCTTGAGCCGCCCTTGGGCACGTTCGAGGCCGCCCATGGCGTTCTTTTGGGAACGCAAACAGGCTGCGGCGATGACCTCGCCTTGCTTCTCGTCGGCGGGCTCCACTTTTGTATCGAAATCCTCGAGCTCCTCCTCGACGTCGGCGACCGCCCCCTCGAGGTTGTAGCGCACGATGTTCCAGAGTTCACCGGCGCCAGTCTGGGTCGCCGCTCGGAACTCCTCGAGGCTGGGCTCGAACTCCTGTAGCTCCCAGAAGCGGTGGTACTGCTCCCGCCGACCCACGATTCGCCCCAAGGCGACGCCTTGCTGTCGCTCTTGGCCGAGAATGCGCAGGGTTTGAAACAAGCGCACGGCGGGAGTCTGGGCGCGTGGGAAGCTCAACTGCAGCAGCGGCAACTGGCCCGGGAGCTGCTCGAGCTCGTGCCGCGTGGCGCGCACCGCGGCGAGCAGCTCGTCCTCTTTCAGCTCGGCCTCGAGCTCTTGAGTGACTCTCTCGTAGACTCGGTAGACGCTCTTGAGCTGTCGGCGGATCAAGAACTTGAGGGAGCGATGCATGGCCGCCGGCCGCTGGGAGGTGTCGAACACGGAGGCGAGCCGCTCTTTGGCCTTGGCAAAGGCCTCATCGAGCGGCAGGAACGCCGCCCTATGCATGGCTGTGTCGGCCTCGAGCGCCCCGCGCAGCCCGACGAGCGAGGTGTTGACGCGCCGCGACAGGTCGCGCAGCGCCGTGTGCAGCTCTGGGTGATGCAAGACCTGCAGCTCGAGACGTCGAATGTGCCCCTCGCGCATCCGCGCCAGAGACCGCGTCAGGACGAACGTGAACCCATAGCGCAGGCTCAGCCAACGGCTCCGCCAATCGCCCCGCGCCGTGGCCGTGAGCGCGGCGTCCATCGGCACGCTCTCAAGCCCCAAGTGACAAGCCTCGAGCGCCGACAGGATGCCCTTCGTGGTGGCGTCGACGTGGGTTAGGGGCGCTCGGATCAGCGTCTCGGCTTCGGCGAGGACCGCACACAAGTGCGTGACGTGCTCTTCGAGCAGCTCGAGCTCCTTCCCTTCTTCGACTCTCGCTTCGCTTCTAAGGGCCTCGCGGGTCAGGCGGGCGGCTGCATCCAAGGCGGCCACGACCTCGCCTCGCAGCGCCTGCCGTTGCGCGAAGAAGTCCTCCAGGTCGTAGAGCGACGAACGGGTCAACGC